>JAEEGL013118063.1_pt1 | contig 22867 bp, 2 predicted proteins | sample 9134231 | NCBI WGS metagenome assembly JAEEGL01 (sample SAMN16246548, study PRJNA631951) | gut metagenome | biome: gut microbiome; feature: rumen; material: fiber-attached | host: Bos | place: Iran: Karaj | collected 2018-10 | reverse complement strand
TGGCACAAGGATTGGGAGATGGAACACAAGTAACATTTATTCCGGGACAAGACGGACAACCGGGCGATTTTAGTGTAAGTGTTTCCGGAGTACCCGGAACAGAATCAGTAAAAGTGTCGGATGTATTAGGTAATACAGGAAACAGAGATACAAGAGGACAAGAGACTAAGGTAAATAAATTTTTACAAAATGTACAAAATGCCAGAGATATAACTGCGGGAATAAATGGAGCAACGGCAACATATGATCCTGCAAAGAATGATTTTAAGGTAAATACCGGAGTACCGGGACAGGGTGATATATACACAGCGGATGTAACAGGCGGTAAAACAGGAGAAAACAGAACTAACAAAATCAATACATTTGTAGACAGAACAAATATAGCATTACAAGCAATAAACGGAACAGATAATAATGCGGGAATGCCCGGAGCAACGGCAACATACGATAAAGGATCGAATGATTGGATAATAAATACAGGATTAAAAAATTCGAATGGAGCAGACATTAAAGTAAAAGCAAGTAATGTAGGAAATTATGGAGTAGATAACTTCTTAAAAGATTACAAAGTTGCAACAGACTCTGTAGCCGGATTAGAAGATACTAACAAGATAACATTTAACTTTGATCAAAACAAAGGTTGGCAAGTAAATGTAAATTACAAAACATTTAATGCAAAAGATATTCAGGAATTAGGAATAACATTCGGTAAGAACGATGAAGGAAAAGCAACTATAAGTTTGCAAGGATATAATCAACCTATAGATGTATCTAAGATATCAAATACCGATGCATTTATAAATAATTATAAGAAAGGAAAAGATATTGCCGAACGTACCGGCATGGCATTAAATTATGATGAATCAAATAAAGAGTGGATGTTAACATATAACGATGGTACTAAAGATCAACAAGTAAGAGTAGCAAGCATAACTACAGATCAGAAAAAAGAAGATTTTATAGCACAATATAACAATGCAAAAGCAATAATGGATGGTACTAAAACGCAAGACGGTTTCGAATTCGGGCTTAAATATAATGGTACAACATGGCAATTGTCATATAACGACGGAAAAACCAATAGAAATATTAATATAACAAGTGATATGAATACAGAAAAATTTATTGCCGAATATAATGCTATGAAAAGTGCCGTAAGTGCTTTATCCGGAGAAGAAGGTATTAGTGTAGGTTATAAATATGGTGAAAACGGTTGGACATTGATACTTAATAATACGGAAATAGGAGCAGGCGGAATAGGAGATTATAACATAACATTTGAATATGTAGAGGGAGAAGGCGGTGCAAGAGATTTGGTAGCAAGATTATCTACGGGAGAAGAAGGTGGAGAAGACATTGTAATCTCTTTATCGGATCCGAGAGCTCAAGAATATATAGGTACATATGTGGATATAATGAACTATAACACAGATCCCGATAATATAGCAGCCGGAAACAAGTATGATTTGGCAAATGGCGGAGCAGAGTTAATAAAATTATGTACTGACTTAAAGAAACACGGAGTAGATTTAAATGCAGAAGGATTAAGCGGAGCAGTAAATATATACATGCAGAACAGAGATGAAGTAAACGGATTAGCCGGACAAGATATAGAAGGGTTGGTATATTCAACTTTGTTGGCAGCTGCCGGCGGTGATGAAACTCAAGCAAAATTGTTAATGGGATTGTATATATTTGATCAAGCAGCAAATTTAACAGATAAGAATGGAAAATATATGCCGGACTTCAGTAATAAGAAAATGAACAATGTAGGTGAATATTTGAATGTTGTATTGGGATTGATAGATGGTTCTAAAACAGAAGCCGATTATGTAAAAGCAGTACAAAATCTTAATTCAAGATTATCAGATGTTGAATTAAGTAACAGAACAGAACGCGGAGTTGAAGTTTGGTCGGGAATAAAAGATTATTTAGCTTTTGAAAATTATGCACAACAAAACGGATACGATTTGACTTATAGTAATAATGGTAAAGTAATAATTAAAGATAGTGAAGGTCTTGTACTTTTTGATGCATCAAAACCGATAGAATATGTTGACGGTACTCCGGAAACAATAATAGGTGAAGACGGTTCATATACAACTGTAGCAAGAGTAGAATTAGAGATTGGTGATTTAACCGTAAAACAATTGGAAAAATATATGTCATTGCTGTCTGACGGTGCAAGCAAAGAACAATTGGCTAATTATTTGATATCTCAAAATGCTTTTACAAAAAGAACAGGATATAATCAGGCCGGTGATAAAGTATATGAAGATACCCCTATAGGAGCAAAATGTTCGGGAAGAACAGGTGTATACGAGAGAACATATTATGATGAAAATAACAAACCGGTTACATCAGTTATAAGAATAGAAGGATATAATGATAATTATACTTTATCGACAGAGCAAGAATTTAAGAAAGGAGACTCAGGAAATAAACATACCGTTACATTAAATAACGGAACAAGTTTCAGTATAGATTGTAATTTAATATTAGCGACAGCAAAAGCATATACATATAAAAACGATGGAACGGTGGAAGTGAATACGGCACAGTTTGACGGTGGAAAACCGTGGAGAGTAGAAACCGGTTCGTATAAAGACGGAGTATACAAAGTAGAATCCGGATACTTAATACCTAAAGATGCATGTTTGGCAAGTGCAATGACGGGAAAAGGTGGCGGTGGCGGAAATGATAAAAATCCGTTTGAAGTATATTTAGCAATTTCTTCAAAATTAAATAATCAGAAAATATCTTCCGGTAACGGTAGCGGTACATATGGCGGATTTAGCTATTTTAATAAAGGCAGAATAGATACCAGTAAATGTATGAATTACAATTCCGGCGGAGCTTATGCAAGTATAGATTTAGATGATCAAAGAACAATTACAATGGTAATACCGTTATCAGAATTGACCGTAAACGGAATAAATACAATGAATTGGACATATTCAATGGTAATAGGTCAAGAACAAATAGACGGCGAAATGAAAGATTATACATTGATTGCAGCCGGTACAAGTCCGTTTGTATTTGATATAAACTCCGGAGTACAAATTAATTTAGGCAATTATGACTTTTTCGGTTCATCCGAAAGAGTAAGTTTACAAACACCGCAAGGAAAAGTAATAACCGATGTAACTGTTGATAAGGAAAAAGGTACAGTAAGTTATGAAAACGGAGTATCTACATTCAGAGATGGCAATTATACTGCAATAATGGGTGGATACGGAAGTACAGGTTTTGTAGAAATATTTAATGCCGGATGGTCTTTAGCAACAACTCAGGTAAAAGGTTTATCCGGAGCGGATGTGGTTGAAACTGTAGAAACTTGGGTATTGGGTGTAATGGGTGTGAAAGTAAGCGGAGATTATGTTGATTTAACAGACCAAGAAATAAAAGTAAATGGTGTAATGTACGGTAATGGAGTATACTCAACTTCGGTAAATGTAGCTTTTGATTATGTAAACAAAACATTTAACATTGAAGCTAATAAAGAAATAGAAAAAGCAGCTATAGCTGAAATTGCAGCACAACAAAGCAGAATGGATACGATATTAGATGATAGTATATCATATACGGATAGAGTTGCCGCAAAAGAAGAGTTCTACAAAAATTTACCGCAATACTTTAAAGATTATTTAAACAATACATTCGGTATAACATCAGCGGCACAAATGGATATAGCAGGTGTTACCGGCGGTATTATGATAACTAATATTGATGCTTCTTCCATAGTATCCGAGTATTTACCTAAACAATTGAACGGTTGTGATTTAATATCTTCGAATAATAGTAGTTATTGGCTTATAATAAGAGATGATGGTGAGTTATTTATAAGAACTTTCGGATATACTTTGGAATCTTCCGATACAATAGATTCTACATTGCAAGGATATATAGATATAGGAGTAAGTATATCTTTTACCGGAGAAATGTCAGCTACGGGAATAATCAATTTTGTTGCAACCAGCGGATATTATAAAGATAAAACTATGGTAGGTGAACAAAAAGGAGATTATCAATCCGAACAGTCTACCACTGAAGAAAAAGGCGCAAACGTTGATTCCAATAACAGAGAAACATATACACACGGACAAGTAATACAGAATGATAGCGGTACTATATTGCAACAAGGTGCCGACGGCAGATTAGTTTTATCATTTGCAAAAGGTGAAAACGGATATGAAGCATTGATATTTGGAGTAGGTGCGGAATTTGTAGAAGGTTCCAGTATAGATGGAGTAGGAACCGTGACAGAAGGTACTTTAACAATAATAAGTAAAAATGCAGATGGCAGTTACAATTATGCTGCAAAGGGAGAAACTTGTGTCGTTGAAGAAAAAGGAATAAACGACGAATATAAGTATGAAAACGGGGAATACGCTACGGTAGACAGAAAGACTATATATAATCAATATGGTATATCAAGTGTTGTTGTTTCCAATGCGGCTACAAAAGCAACTTTAACACAAGACTATATTTGGACAGACGGTAAATTAACCGGAATAGATACTAAATTAGAAGTATCCGGTTTATATGGAATAACAGGACCTATAGATACGGGTTTTGGCTTTACAATACAAGATAAATATAAATATTCTTCTACGGTAGTATTAAATATTTTGTCTGACGGAACTGTTAATGCAAGTAACGGAGCAGTTATATCATATAGAGGTGCAGAAAATTCAAGAGGAGATATTTTATATACGATATATACCGGAAAAGGTCTTAACAGTGAAGCTTTAATAAACTATTCGTTAACGATGTATAACGGCGAAGAAATAGATTTACAGAAAGAACAGCTGCAAGACGGAACATATTTATATGGATTAAATGCTAAAGGAGAAGTTGTAAGAACCGGAATGATTGATCCCAGCAACGGAGAACTCATAGTAGATGTATTTAAAGGTGAAGTTCTTGAAGACGGCAGAGTTTTATTTTATGAAGAAGGTGCAACAAGTAAACAGAATATAATATTAGGCAGAAATGAACAAACCGGAGAATTGGAAGTATCGGTTGAATTGTTAGGTGTAAAAATACAAGGTGTTGATGATGAATGGCATGCAAGGGGTGAAACCGTTTATATACCCGGAATGGGACATTATACTATAGATATAATCGATATTGACGGAGTATTAAAATGGGACTTAATAGCTGTACCGGCAAATGAAGGAGAGAAAATACAATATCCTACTGTCGGTATTACATTTGCGGATGGACAAGAACCGCAACTTGTTGATATAACAAGTCCGTTAATAATAGGTTACAGTTATGGAATTATGTATTTTGAAACAGTGGATGAAGTTAGTTTTTCATATAACGGAACAGATGTTTCCATAGATTCAGGTGCAAAATTAATACTTTCGGAAAATAATGAACTTGGAATATTTGATGGAAAATTGATAGTTGATTCCGAAATTGAAATACCCGGAACGAAAAAAAGTGAAGGTGGTGATGATGAAGGATCAAATCAGAAAGGCGGAGCTTCCGAGGGATATCCTGATGCATATGGCACGAATGCCGTTATAGAAGAGCTTGAAGATGGCGGATATAAAGTTTCAAACGGAACAGTACAGATAACAAACGGTTCGTTAGTTGTAATGGGTATAGGAGCAACATTTAAAGAAGGATCCGTTATTGCCGGACAAGAAGTTACAGACGGTGCAATAACAATGGTTGGCAGCAGAGATGTTCACGATGGTTCCGGAGGAAAACAAACAGTTCCTATTTTTGTTGCGGCAAATGGCGGCTTGGCGGTAACAAATATGAACGGAATAGTAATAAAATATAATGATAAAGGAATATATTATGCAAAAGCTCTTGTAAATTTAGAAACGAAATATGAAGATAATGCAAATGGCGGACTGTCTAAGAATACATATAAGACATTTGATGCATATGAGATAGAATCTTATAACGGTTATAACGTTTTAGCTTACGGGTATGACGGGAAATTAAAGAAAAGAACAGAAGGTCCTACATGCACATCAAGTGTTCAAGTTTTAACACAATCGGAAAATAATCATTATAAAGAAGTAAATGCGGGATTAGCGGATGGTACTATCAAACCTGAAAATGTGGATACTGCTTATAAGAGATGTATAGTTAAAATTTCGGGAATGACAGATGCACAAGCCAGAACATTCGGTTATACGGACTTAAATGATTTTGTAAGTAAGTCAGTTTTAACGGATAACGGAGATGGTACTTATTCGTTATCTGCAGTTCAAACCTGTACACAAGAATATATAGATAAAGTAAATAGTCAAATAGGTGAATATGGTCCTACAGGAGCTTTAACATCCGGACAACAGATAATTTCTGTTCCCGGAAGTATGGAAGCGACAACAACTATAACATATAATCCTACAACAAGCGAAAGTTATGTACAACAAACAATAACCGGAGTATGGGATAAACCATATAAATTAGAAGATGGTACAAGCGGAGTATTAACCGGCGGAATAAGAGGCTTTGTTGTAGATGATACGGGCGATGTTCATGAAGGATTTATTTTTAATTTATCATTAACATTACCGATAGACGTTAGTTTAGAAGGCGATATGACCGTTACAAATAAATTAACGACAGCAGGTATGGACTTTATGTATAAGGGCCAATTTACGATAGAAGAGCCCGAAACGACAGGCGGTGAAGGAGCAGCCGGTGAAAATCCGAGTGTTTATTCACAAGGTGTGTATGATCAATCTCAAGATGGCTATACAATCCTTAGCAGTGAAGGAGATGGTTATGCAATAATATCAATGAGAAACGGTAAATATATGCCTGTCGGAGAAGGCGCTATAGCATTTGGCGGTTCTCAGTTAAGAGTCGGTGATACTGTAGTTACAACAAGTGACGGAATGTATACATATAAGAATGGCGGTTGGAAAGCAGGAGAAGGGGCTATGTTTAAATACAATGACCCTAACAAAGCTTTTGAGGCAGCTAAATCCGCAACATTGCCCGAAGGTTGGGAACTTACAAAGGATACAAGAGGTTCTTTGACCATAGAAAACTTTAATGAAACTTATACCGGAGATATACCTGCAAATGCTTGGCAAATGGCAGCATTAGCAGGTGCAAAAGTAGAAATTACCAATACCGAAATTGTATCAAGAGGAGATGTCTTCTATCGTGCACGTGAATTAAAATTGAGTTCGGAAAGAAATGGCTTCACATTGTTGAATGAGATAAACGGCGGAACTTTCACAAGCGGAGACAGAACAAGTAATTATTCTATAGAAGCAGGTTCAATAGTTTCCATATCAAAGGGCGGTATTTTTGTCGTAAACGGTATTTTATCTGTAGATGGTATGGATATTTTAGTTCCTAAGGATGAAGATAAAGAAGAGGATGGAGAAAATACAGAAGATGAAACTCAAAAAAATCAGGCATCTTCGGGAATAATTTTTGATGGTGAATATAATGATAACGGAAAAATAGATCCGAATACCGGACAATATGTAAAAGGAGAATACTTCACTGTAACCGGTAAATTCATTGGATATAGTGATAGTATGCCTTTAGAAAACGTATTTAATTTATCGAATGTATATGCTGAAGGTTCTATTCTTAGACCGGGTTCTTATTTCGATGGAGCAACATTGAAAGAAGGCTCTTTACTTATCGGTAGAGATGATGAAGGCAGAGTTACAATGAGCGCTTATGATGAAAATCACGACGGAGTTGCCGTAGCAAAAACTTATCAGTCCAGTGATGCGACAGGTCGTGACGGAAGTAACTACATGGCAGAACAAATAACCGTATACGATATAGATGGCGTAAACACTGATCAAACCACACTTAAATTTTACAAAGACGGAGTTGAAATAGGTTCGGATGGATTAATTCAAACCCAAGCATCAAACGGAACAGTTGTTACGGCTATAAAAGATGTAAATATATTATTTTCAGGTGCGGCAAAAGTTAATAAATTTGTTGTTGAAGGAGCAGAAACATGGGCAATATCTTCAAATGATAATTTGTTTGCGGAATGGGTAGCAGAAGGTGAAGATAACGCATTAAGACAACTTATATTTACACCGGAAGGAAAAGTTATTTATTTTAAAGGAGATGTGGAACAGAGACTCGGAACAAGGTATGAATTTGAAGCTTATTATGATGATTATGCGGTAAGTGAAGTAAATCAAGGAAATGTAAATGAAAATAATCCGGCATATAGTGAATTAACATTAACGGATTTAGATTTTAGAAATACTGCAGTATTGCAAACAGATAAAGGATTATTTGAAACTTCTGCAAGTAAGGATGAAAGTTTAATAAAACAATTTATGGGTATAACCAAGGAAGTTGCTCTTCCTTCTGAAGGGAAATATGTTGTCGGATATAACAGTGAAACGCATATTGCAACAGTTAATATTGATGATAATAATTTCTTCTTTATGAATGTTACGAATAATGACGGAACAGGAAAAGGCGTTTGGCAGGCCGGTGAATTAAGACAGAGAGATACCGGGTCATATTATTGGATGTCGTTATCAGGAACGGATTCCGTTTATAAAGATGCATATTTTGTTCAAGATGTTAAATATGAAGACGGTGTTTTGAAATCTACAGGCGGTGTGAAAGTAGATATGAACGGAACTTGTTTTGAGAACGGAAAATTAAAAGACGGTTATTATATTGATTTAGTTATGTTCGAAAGCAACGGAGAACAAGTAGTATTCCGTTATGATAATAAAGCCGGTTTAAGAGGTGTTGATGGTGGAATAAATTCTTCCGCAACTAACAGAAAGACGGGAAAACAAGAACAAGTTGTAATTACCGGATTAGTAGAAGATGGAATGATAAAGTTGACGGTAAAAGGTTCCGAAGGTACATCAATGACCGATTTCATGTTCGCTGTAGACGACTTACAATTTAGCATTGGTGACAGTGTTAATGATGTTGATAATATAGTATTTGAATCTATAATATGGAATCCGAACGCAGGTTTTAACATAAATGCGATAACAAATGTTAAAGAATTCTCAATGACAGATGTAAACTTTGATAATGAAGTTAAAACTCAGGAAGAACAACAAGAACAGCAAGAACAACAAGGAACACAAGATCAAGCTACATCGCAAGATGGCGGTAAAACGGAAGAAACAAAAGATCCGCAATATGCAACATTAGATATTCATGATGGAAATGTAAAGATTACATCACAAGACGGAGTAGATATCGGTATATCTTTCAGTATCGGAAAAGATGATTTCTTCGATATAGTAGGTAATGCAGGGAAAAATATAAAAGATCCGATAAAAGCCCAATTTAATTACATAGCCGCAAATACTCAAATAACAATAACGGAAGGTTCCAGTTGGACATCTGTACAAGTTGATGGTAGTGTTGTTGAAATTGTTGTCGGCCCGGGCGGAAGAACATTGTTATTGGAAAACAATACAAGTTTACAAGGATTGGCTGCAGCTGTTCAGTTTACAACGGGAACCGGAACGGTTACAGTTACTGTTCAAAGTGTAGATCCTGAAAGCGGTGAACCCGTAACTACTACAAAAATAATAAAAGATAACAGAAATTGGAATACAACAGATTTGGATTTGAATGCTATAGGAGAGAAAGCTATAGAACTTGTAGGAGATGATGTAGAAGTTATAATAAAAGAAGAAAGTATTATAGTTGGTGATAAAGAGTATGACTTAGATGCTATAGCGGCAGGAGAATTTGATAGAGACATAACAGAAATGTATGTTACAAAACAATTGAAAGAATTAGAAAAACAGGCACAAGGAGTATCTCCGGACGCTCATTTAAACGATGATAAGTCAATAACGCTTACAATAGACGGAGTTGAAACTACATTCACTTTCGAGCAAATAGTTAATGGTGAATTTGAAACTGCTTTAAATCAAGAAGCCGTAAGAAAAGCAGAATATGAACAATTGAGAGTACAATTGGGTGAAGTAGTTGAACAAGCAAGACAAATATCGGGAGACGCTCGTTTAAATACCGATAATTCAATAACAATTACACTAAACGGTAAACAACAAACATTTACTGTAGAACAAATAAAGAATGGCGAATTTGAAACTGCATTAAATAATGAAGCAGCAAGATTGGAATCTCTAAAACCATGGTATGAAAAATTATGGAATGGTATTTGCGGTGTGTTTACATCTATTGCTGATTTTGTGGTAGATATAGTTGTTGATGTTGTGGATATTGTGGTAGATATAGTTGTTGATGTTGTAGATTTTGTTGTGGATGTCGGCGGTTTGGCATGGGATTTTGTTGCAGGCGGAATAGAATGTATCTTTAACCCTGATTTTACGGTAAGTGATTGGGGAAATAATATGTTGTACGATTTAAAAGCAATAGGAATGGATGTCGTTGATTTAGGTGTTCATATAGCGGATAATGTGGCAAAGTTAGGTACAAATATAGGAATGAATTTGGCAAAAGCAGGTGTTAGTATTGCAAATACATTTACCAGTCCGTTCGGACTCAGTTTGCAAGGAACAATAAATTCATTGGATAAAGCTCAAAAGAGTGCAATTCAATCTATTAATGATTGGAGTATAGATGTTATAAATTCCGCTGATGCACTCACTCCGAATGCGCCAAAAGAAAAAGTCATGGGCTATACTGCAAAAGTTTGGGGTGAAGTTGAAAATGTTGTTGATTCTGCAGTAGAGTTAGTATCGGATGTATTATATGATGCTTGTGAAATTGTAGATAACGTTGTACACGATGCGGTAGATCTTGTTACAGATATAGTATCGTTACCTTTGGATATAGTATGCGGATTTTTTGCATGCGCCTTTGGTGATAATTTGACTTGGGGACAATGGGGTAACATGTTGTTAGGAGATTTAGGAAGTATCGGAGCAGGTTTAGTGGAATTAGTATGGGTTGATGTTATAGGTGGAGTTGCCGATTTAGGATTGGATATAGGTCTTGATATTGCAAAATTTGGTGTAAGTGTAGCAGGTTTTGTTTGCAGTTTAGTTGGACAAGATGGTTGGGTAGATGGTACATTAAATGCTTTGGATAGAGCAAAGTTTAGTTCAACAACATGTACAAAAGCTTGGTTTGATTGTACGGGTACATGGTGGGATGAATGCGATGATGTAGCAATACATCAAGCGGTTGTTGCAAAATATGAACAAAAATTAGCGGAAGCAGAGGCCAGCGGAGATCAGGCAGCAATAGAATGGTATACAAAAGGTTTGGAAAATCGCAGAGTTGCATTAGCAGAACAAATAGGAGAAAGAAATGAAGCATTTGTAAATGCTTACAGTGAAGCAATTAAAAACGGAGATTATGCTAAAGCGCAAAGCTTGTTCATTGAATACGGCGGACAACAAATGTTTGAATCTTTTACAAGTTATGAAAGTTATGGCTTAACATCGGAAATGTTGAATGGCAGAAATGATTGTTGTGATCCGGATTTAGCTGCTCAATTGTGGTTTAATTTAATAGATGCGAAAGTTGATCCGGCAACAACTCTAAGAATGACTTTAAGTAACGGTGGTATGCTTACTTTTAAACAAGAAAACTTGTATCTCGATTTTGTTAATACAACAGAAACAGGGTTAGCTCAGATGCTTGATACATCTTCAATTTCTTTAAATGAAGCTCAAACGAAATATAATAACTTGAATTTAGAAGATTTGAGAACTAAAGCTGTATCATATATTGATGAACAAGTAAGAAAAGGTGAAATCTCAAGAGAAAAAGTTGATGAATTGGTAGCTTATTACGGTGTTGAAAGTATAGACAATTTAACTTATGTACAGATAGCAAGTTTAAGCCGTAGAGTTGAAGAAAATACAACAACTTATCAAAGAGAGTATGACGAAGAAAATCCAAGTAGTTATAATTATCAAACTGAAGAATTTACACAAGCCAGTCAAGTTGTGACAGACTATGAAAATGCGGAAGCAAAGATGCAGACTGTTTTGTTTGCATATAATTCATGCAGAGATGAGGTAGCAATAACAAAAACTGTTATAGAAACAATCGGTACACATACAAATTGGACTGTTGATGTAAATCATACAATATGTACCGATATAGCTTTACCTTATTCCGTAAGAATGAGTTTAGGCTTATCTCCGGATGAAAAATATTATAAAACAATATTGGTAGGAATAGATAGTACAGAGTCGGAATTGGATGAAGATGATTATCACAAAACATTTGTTCAGGAAAGTTTAACAAGCGCATCCGGTTGTAAAGTAGATATCAGTACCGATATGGGATACTATATATGTGGAATTGAAGGTACTTACGAATATACAAATGCTGCCGGTGAAAAAGTTCCCGCAAAAGTTTGTTGGGAATATCATTTAGAAAAAGACACTAATGGAGAATATGTTGTATCTAATACAGCAAATGTTTATCTGTTGAATCAAGAAACAACATTACGTCAGCAAAAATCTAAAAATAATTCCGGCGGAAATCAACAAGCTGATACTCCTCTTTCACAAACTAAAGCTGTTATAACGGAAACAGATGAATATTTCGAAGCATCGGGAGCAGGAAGCAGAGTTACTATCGATAGAAATACAGGTGAAGCCATAATATTGGGAATCGGTGCAATTGCATTACAGGGTTCTACATTGGAACTTGGTAGCGGCGTTAAAGTAAAAGTTGAAATCGGTAATATGACCTATTTCAAAGCAGAAAACGGAGCCGTTTATTGGGCAAATTCGGATGGCTTTGCTTATTCATTCCATGAATCTACTACCAAAGAACAAATAGAAGAATACTTATCGGATATGGTAAAGAGAGATTTAGGGAACGAAGAAATATCCATTTCTATTTCTTCGAATATTGATGCGCATTCTACTCTCTATGGAAGCCCTTACAGTACCGCAGCGATACTGGCTTCTATGGGCTCTTGTTTTATCGAAGTCCCTGAAGGGTTTGAAATGGATTCAACAAGATACGGAGAAATTTATAAGATTACCGTTAATGAAAATTCAACTCTTATTTTAGAGGGTGAATGGATTGGTACACAAGCAACAATGTACTTAAATACATTGGAAGAAACCAATGCAACAATAACTTTGGCTGATGAAAAAGGTAAGTTTGAAGGAGATTATAAAGAAGGCGAAACAAGAGGCGAACAATTGTTTACTTTCGCTGACGGCTCTACATCAGCCAGCTGTACATTTGAAGCCGGACAAAGAATATGCTTAGGAACTTTGTTGTGGAATAATTTGGATGATAATTATAAAGCCTTGTTAAATGAGATGGCTACAGCATATAGTCAAGGTGCTGAAGTGAAAGATGCTGACAAAGCGGATGCTTGGTACAATTTATCTTCAGAACAACAAATGGAGATGATAAACAGGTTGTTCGAATATGAATTCGAAGACGGAACCAAGTTAGATATCGATACCGTTATAGCAGAAAATCCTACAGCCTTTATAGTAAACGCAAAAGATGTAAAAATACAGACCGGGTATAAGTTAGATGAAAACGGTAAACCGTTAGAAGGTAAAGAAAATGTTGAATATGATACTTTCAAAGCAGGAAGTTTGTTCTTAACCGGTAATGCTTCCGGAGATTTGGTATTAGCAAAGAACTTAAATTTAAATATTACAGATACAGGTTGGTCTTTAGATAACAGTGACAATCCGAATGCTTGCTTTATGATAGGATCTGTTGTTGATTTGATGAAAAATGATGATACGGGCAATTTTGATGAAATAAGTATTACGGGTAATATAATTGTAAGAGACTTTGAGTTGCCTTATTCGAGTAAAAAAGATGAAGAAAATAACGGAGCAAGTTCATCAACGGAAGAAAATTCCGAAAATAATCCTTTCTTTACGGGATATGCCAAAGGTTTGGAATTTGATAAAGATGGAAATCCGACAAAATTGAGAGTAACCGGTATATTCCATAATTGTTCAAGTACTGATTTAAATAAGGAAAGTTTATCAGATACATTATATGCTGCAGGTTCTATATTTAGTGTCGGTTCCACATTGTCAAACGGAACAGTTGCAAAATACGGAACGATGATAAAAGAAGACGGATCATTTGATGCTATAGGTGCTACGGGTTGGCAAAAATTCAAAGAAACGGTAGTTGGTGTATTTGAATATGTTGTATATTTAACAGATGTTATAACTCTTAACGTCTTTACACTTGGATTAATTAATTTAGATAACCAATATGTTAATGACAGAAATGAATTTAGAGCTGAAATATACAGCAATCTATACCATGTAAATGCTTCTGCTAATAATAATAATGTTCAAAAGCATATGCAAGCATTAGGTATAGCTACAATAGCGGCAACAGCAGTTGCGGTTGCATCTATTGTAGGTGCTTTCTTCTCCGGCGGATCATCTTTGACTGCACTTGGTGCTGTCGGTGCAATATTTACGGCTATAGTCGGTTCAGTAGCTGTTGGTAAGGCGGTATTTAAGTCTGTAAGAGCATTCCAAGAAGGTGATCTTAAGAACGGATTTATAAATTTAGGTTTGGCATTGGTTTATGCCGTTACAACATATTTCGGAGCAAGTTCTGTTGGAAATGCTCTCTCTAATTTAACAGGAAAACTGGCCAGTGCGGCAATAGAACAAGGATTAATAAAAGAGGGAGAGAAATTAACAGCAAGAGTTATCGGTAAAGTGTTACTTTCTCAATCAGGGACCATTCTTAGATCTGCCGTAAGAGCAGTAGGAAAGGTAGTAGCTGCATATTGGAAGAAGTTTGTTGCAGGTGCTATTGCAGGTATGGCAGTAGATTGTGTTGCTCAGTTGAGCAGAAATAATTGGTCGTTTAAGAATTGGGATTGGGTTGAATTTGTCGGTGCGGGTATTAAAGGCGGCTTAATAGCCGTTGCTTTGACAGGTTCTGTTCAGATAGCAAGATTGATGCACGGTGGAAATATGCTTACCTCAAAAGGTTTATCATTGTATTTGAATAAACTAATGTCGGGAGCTATGATTTGGAGATCGGTAGATTCTGCAGAATATAACTTTAAAAATAAAAAATATTTGGCAGCGGCTTTTGATATAGGTATGGCTGTGATATATGCAGGTATGGCTGCGAAAAAAGCTAATGAAGCTATTAAAGATGCTAAGAATAATCCTGCAGAGATAAAAGATGAAAACAAAACACCGGAACAACAAAGAGCCGATAAGAAAGCTCAGAGACAAGAAGCTAATGAAACTATTGAAGAAAGAAACAGATTACAAAGAGAAATTTTACAAAGTAAGAAAGCAGCCTATATTCAAGAATATGGCAACATGGGTGTTTATGATAAGTTTATGTTCCATGTAAGAAATGCTGTGACAACGGGATTATCATTTACGGCTTTGTCGGCAGTTCAAACCATATCTGCCAATATAGTTGCAGGAGAAGCTAACATATTTAAAAATTTAACTTTAGAAAACTTAAGTGCTATGTATGTCGGTGGATTTATTACAGGTGGTTTGTTGAGTGTATTTGCTACCGGATTCAGTGCTATGTGGAGAGATAGTATGTTGGGAACTTTCGATAAGATATTTACATCTCCTGTTAAAACCTTAGCGACATCAATGGAATCCGCAGTTAGCCTTTCAATGTATAAAGCTTTCTTCTCACCGATATACGGTGCGTTAGGTAGAGAATTAGGCAGTATATTTACTTTAGGAAAATTTAGCAGTGCCAGTCTTGGCGATTTCTTTGAAGGTATGGGAAGTGACTATTTTGATTTATTCTTCAGAGATATGGATGATATGACAGAAGAAGAATTTGCTGCATCATGGGGACAGATAAGAAGCAGTTTCGGTACCGGTTTGATGGTATCTCCGTTCTATCAGTTAGCAGCCCCCGGCCAATTAATGTTTGGAAATAATAATATTTTTAATTCGTTTACATCAAAGTGGGCTGAGAGCGGAAGTTTGTTTGCTATGATACCCGGTAGCGGTATATTATTAAGAGTTCCCGGTATTAGCAATGCATTGAATATGTGGCAATTTGAATTAATAGGTAAAGCTTTTGGCGGTTTAGGAAAAGGTTTAGATTCTGCATTAGGACTTGAATCAAAATATCCTTCATCGACAGGTGAAATGTGCGGATTCTTTGAATACTTCTTGTCTAATGCATCAATGTTATTTGTCCCTTCAAGAATGAGTCAGGGCGCATTGGAAAAATACTTTAAAGAAGATGCTGCAAGAATAATGGATATGAGCAGCGAATTAAAAACAATGGATGAAACTTCAGCCGAATATAAAGCGAGAGAACAACAATTAGAATATTTAACAAATGCTGTATTCGGAAATTATTATGGAGTGGCAGACAGTAATGTTGTATTTTCTGTACAGAAAGAATTGATAACAAATATTGTTAAAACATCCGGACTTGGAGTAACCGGTTTAATAGAAATGGTTAATAACAATAGTTTTAGCTTAAAATCTTTAGGGTTAAGCGCTAACTCCGAAAACAAAATAGCTATTTCGCCTGCCGTTAAACAAGTACTGTTAAGTGTAATATCCGATATGCTTGTTGATCAAATAGCAAAAGATGCATCTAAGTTTATTGATCCGGATGATTATGTGTTAGATAAGAAAGGAAATATAAAGAAATATGAGAGAGACGAAAATGGTAACTATAAACTTAATGAAAAAGGTGAAAGAATTTTAACAGAGATAAAATATACCTCTATTAACGAATTGTTAAATCAACTTAATGATTTGAGTGATGTTACCAGAGTATTAGATTTGATGAGCCATACAATATATGATAAAGGCATTGGAAATTATACAAATTTAACAACGATGTCTTTATTCTTTGATGTTTTAAAGAATATAGAAAAGGGATATACGGATATAGAAAGAGATTTTGCTAACGCTTGTGAACAATTGGAAATTGCAGAAAGATCCGGTGATAAAAAGAAAATAGAGGAAGCTCAAAAAGCTTATGATGAAGCGTTGGAATTGTATAAAGATAACTTAAATCCCGAAAGAATTAAATTTATACAATCTGTTAAAGGCTTGAGTATAAATGCTTTAAGAGAAGTTGTAGAACAAGCATTTAAAGTTCAAAAAACCGAAGAAGGAATAAGAAATGATTTCCAAAATTTAAAGAACGGAACAGCAGAACAAAGAGCGGAATATCAGAAGTTTATAGATTTATACAAAGGTAAAGAATTTGAGAATCTTACTGCCGAACAGATTGAAAAATATGCAGAAGACGCATATTTGTTCTATAGAATATCCGGAGAAAGCGTCGGCTTACATATGGATTTAATGATGAGAATAGATTTTAATGCTATAGCTCCGATATTAAGAACAGAAGCATTCAAAGAAATAAATAAAAATTATCTTGAAATTCAATCCGGTGTTGAAGAAATATTGTTAAGAAATCTTTTCAAAGATGATGACGGAATGCAAGCATTTACTCTTCTCGGTAAAGAAAACGTGAAAGATGAAGACAGGGCTAAGGCAATAGAGTTGATAGAAAAGAGATTGTCTTCAATGAAAGAAGTAAATGATGTTAAAGCCGAAATAGAAAAACTTACCAATTTGTCAAAGAGTTTGAATAATAATTCTACTGTTAAAGTCGGAGATATTGAATTCCAGGTTTCTTTTGCAATGATGTCTGCTATAAGATTTAATTTAGCTTATACAAGTATTTACGGTTTAACGGATGTTAACGGTGTAAAAGGTTTATATTACGCAAAAGATATATATGGTAATTTCTATGGCGAAAATGCGGAACAAATGGCTAAAGTAGCTTCAAGAGAATATTCTGCAAAAGGCTATAAAGCAGATGTTACCGATGTACAAATAGAAGCTTTATATAAAGCCAGTCTTTGGAATGCTATTACTTCATCTATTTCCGGTGGTTACAGTTTCTCTTCGGTTCAATATAGAGCTATTGATTGTATTTACCAATATCAAGTGTTGACAGCTTTCCATAACACCTTGAATCATAAACAACTTAATGCTTATGTAGAAAAACTTTCAAGTATCGTTCAGGAAATGGAAAAGGATTATGGTTATCAATTTGGTTATAAAGACGCACAAAGTATGTTAGAGGCTATAAAGAAAGGAGAATTCTTTAATCAAATGAATATATTGGGAACCGGTGCAGGTAAGACAGCAATAATATCCGCATTATTCCCTGTTGTTAAGGCTGTTAACGATATGAACGGTAAATTCACAATTATATGTGCCGATATTGATACGAACGTTATCAATGTTCAAACAAGAATACAACAATATTATGGTACAAAGTATAGTTTGTTAAAAGCCGATAAAGATACAATAAACGATAAATTAACTCCGGAAACAGCATTGTTTATGACTTACACGGATTATGGATTCGCAATGCTTGATAAATTCTCTCCTTTAAAAGGAAAAGTAGGAATAATGCTTGGTGATGAAGCTGATATGACTGTTTATTTATCTCAGGTTATGATGTCTCAAAGCGGTGGTTTTGAGAGAGTTGGATCCAAGATGTATAAGTTCTTTATGAAATTTGTAGGAGAGGGAGAATATGCACAAAGATTTAATAATGCCGTAAACGCAATAAAAGATTTTATGGCAAGCAAAAATCCTGATTATCAACAATATTTAGACAGACAAAGAGAATTAACTGATCCAAATTATCAATTGAAAGAGTCGGATACTAAATTTATGTTGGAATTAAAAGATTTATTGACCGTTGAAATCGGAAAATACAAAACAAGTACAACTGAACTTACATCAGTTGATGAACAAGCATTGGCAAATATGATAAGTGTTTGTGCAAGAATTAAATATCTTACAAGGGAAGCTAACAGTGCTGAATTAAGAGAAGTTATTATTCCGATGTTGATACAAGATAATACGTATAAAATGAATCAATTGGCAAAAACTCTTATTGAAACGGATAAAGATGTAAAAGCGGAATATGACAGACAATTAAAGAACTTTGTAAAAGATACTCATGGTCTGTTCAAGTATGATGTTTATGGTACACAATTTACATTAAAAGAAATAGTAAATAATATGCTTATGGCAAAACTTACTTGGACGGAAGGTATTGACTATGGTATAGGTAAAGATGCTCAAGGAAACACAAAAGTTATGTTGATTAAAGGTGGTGCTTTGGTTGATTTGGTTCCGGGTGTAGGATTTAAACAAATAATAGAAGCTGAGTTGATATACAAATGTGAGCAAATTAAAGCAACGGAAGCTTATAGAAATGCAGATGCTGCAACTCAAGCTAAAATGATAAAGAATTGTTATATTGACGGTATGACTGCTGTCGGTGATAAAGAGCATAGTGAAATAGCAATTATAAATGCTATAAGAAACAATGCTATGGGCTTTATAGGTTTTAGCGGTACATATTCAAAATCCGCTAAAGCCGGTATGGGTTTTGAGGCCAATTATTTCACCAGTGCAACCGAACTTGACAGATACGGCGTTGCTAATACTTCTTATGACAAACTCGGAAGAAGAATTGATATTAATTTCGAAGATGTTCAAGAAAATACTTTTGGTGTATTTAATAAGGTAATATTTACGATGTTGGGCGGAAAAGATCTTGTGATTGCAGGTATGAATCAATGTAAAATAGATATGTTTAAATCTTATATGGATATGTTGGGAGTTTTGGATTTACAAACTGAATATTACAATAAACAAACTAAACAAACAGTAGAAACTACAATAGGAAAAAGAATAGCTTGGTTTGATGCGGGTATGGGTAAAGAAGAAGGAGATGTTCTTGCAAAGAATAAAGAAGGAAGATATATGTTCTATATAGGAACAAACGAACAATTGGGTAGAGGTATTAACATTAAAGCTCCTGCAGAAGCAAAAGGTGTAAGCTTATATGTTATAGATCCTCATTTAAGTTATAAATCTGCAATCGAACAACTTGTAGGAAGAATAGGTGGTAGCAGATTTAATAACCTTGCCGATAACATAAAAGTAATGTTTATTACGGATATGGAAACAATAAAAGCCAATGCTACAGATTTTGAAAGCAGTTTGGGTATTTATGACGGAGAAAGAAGAATAGATGAAAGCGGTATTTATTCCGGTGGAACAAAAATAGATGCTCAATGGTATTACAACTTGTTAAATAACAGAGTTTATGGTGCAGATGGTAGCGGAAGAATTGCAGAAGATCCTATAGTATTGCAAAGCGGTGCGGAATTGAACGATAAAAAAGCTTATGCTCCTGTATTAACACAATATGCAATGGATAGAGCGGTAAGAGCGGAAGGTTATCAAATAACAAGTTCTAATGTAGCTATGTTGCCTAGTGTAATAAGGAAAAACTTAGATAAATTAGTAGGCGGTAGCGGTTCCGGTTCTGCCGGTAGCGGTACAACCGGAAGTTATGAAGCTTTCTTGGAACAAAATAAAGGAAATTATATTGGAGTAAGACAAAACGCTTCCGGAGAATATGAACTTTCTATACTTGACGGATCTTCTTATGTTAGAATGAACGGAAGTGCATCTAGTGCCCAATTGGCACAAGAAGGAATAGTTCCTATTTTAAGAACAGGTGTTAAAGTATCGGATATAGGTTATTCCGTCGGAACAGAAGTAAACGTTAATTCTTCCAGAGTCGGTAGCGGAAAAGGTGGTATGCAAGTTAAAGCAGCAGGACAAGATGCATATATTCTTGCAGATGAAAACGGATATTATATTGTTCCTATAGTTAATGATACACAAGAAGGAATAAGTGCAAGAGTAGCAAGCAGTAATCCTGTAGTATCGACATATGAGAAAGCTCCTGTATTCGGATATAGAATAACGAGTTCAAACGTTGAAGATTTACCGGCAATAATAAGAGAGAACTTAGGTAAGATAGATTCAATACCGGAAGGTCAATACAGTGATTACTTGGCAAAGAATGTAGGCAGTTATATAGGTGTACAAGTTAAAGACGGAGCTTTAGATTTCTATATTATAGGCAGAGATACTTATGAGACTAAATACGCAACAGTTCCTACACAAACAGTTTCTCAAAGAAATGCCGGATTAGCTACTGAACTCGGTAAATTAGGAGTAGATGTTACAAGCGGCGGTTATGTAGGATTAGTAAAGAAAGGAGAAACGGGAATGATATTGATGTCGGATATCGGTTACGGAGTAGATCAGGAAGTAACCATAAATGCATCATGGGGCGGAACACAAGTTAAGAAAGCAGGAGAAGATGCATTCTTGGCAATAGACGGAACAGGCTATTACATGGTTGCAATGGATCAATCTACAAGATTGCCTATATCTTATGTTCAAAAAGACTTGGTAAGAGATTTTATAAGTTCTATAGATAAAGGTAATTTAACAACAAGTCAAATAATAAGATTTGAAGAATTATTGAATCATGTAATAACAGGAGTAACTGCTCCTAAAGAATTATCTTCCGGTATAGCAGCTGTATTAGCAATTTATAAAAATTCCAATGAAATGGCACAAGCTTTGGGATTTGCAAATATTTCTGAAGTTATTAATAGTACCGAACAACAAATAGTAGATAAATATAATCAAAGAATAGGAAGATTATTATCTATGAAAGACATTGATATGGGAGATATTGATACATCAATACAAATCTTGTCATTGGTAAGAGATATGTTAATAATGGTAAATCAAGATACTACAACTCAAACTATGTTAGACAACAAAGATGTTACGGTAGAAAATATTCAAGCAAGATTGGTAATAAGCAAAAAAGTTAATCAGAATATTGTAACATCTGTTGTAATGAATGCAATAGGAATGAATTTGGAAGACGGTATTGAAGTAAATATTGAATTCTTGAAGAAAGCGGTAGTAGATAACATCGATGTGATAAAATCTAAAGATAAAATAGAACAATTAAGTTCGTTATTGCCTTCGGGAAGAGGTGCAGCAAGATCTCAAATGCCGATATCTTTAATGAAATTAGATCAAATTCGTGCGGTAGCAGCAGCGGCATAATGACAATGTTTGTTGAAATAAAAAAGGCAGATGAACAAAATCATCTGCCTTTTTCTGTTTAGAAATTATAAAAAAATAAAAGCTCTCATCTTTCAACGAGAGCTTTTATCGATTAAAATATAGTTTGTTATCTTATTAGAGATATTTTGTAAGTATATTCAAAAGGTACAATGTTAACTTTTCCTTCTCTTGAAAGCCAACCTAATGCTAAATAAAGCATTGTGTTTGAAAGTCCCAAGTGTGCTTTAATCTTTATTGGAGTAGATTCTCCGTTTTCATCTAAGAAGTGCCATATTTGACCTGCTGCCATACCGATTCTATCTTGCATATTCTTTTCCTTAAATTACATTTTTTCTATAACGAATAAATCTTGTTGACTGTTTATAGGTTCACCGTTTTCTACTAACACTTTTACTATTTTTGCTCTTTCGGTGGCCTTAATTTCGTTCATTACTTTCATAGCTTCAACAATACATAAAGTTTTACCTGAATCAACAACATCACCTTCTTTTACAAACATCGGAGATGTAGGAGAAGGGGATCTGTAAAATACTCCGGTTATGGGGGACTTTATAGTGCTTTCACCGACAACTATTTCTTGTTGGGATGCAGCTGCATTTTCTTGCTTAATTGCTTGATTAGGTACTTGCGCAACTCTTTGAACAGGTCTTGAGTAATTTTTTCTTCTGATATGTAACTTCATATCATCGGAATTTATTTTTATTTCTTCAACCTTTTCCTGTTGCCTTACTTCATATAAGGATTTTACTTTTTCTTCTAAAATATTTTCTTTAGCACACATAATTATACCTTTTATAATTACATAGTTTTACTTAAATTGATTCTTCCCTGTTTATCTATTTCATCAACTTTAACAACTATTTCTTCACCTACACTGACAACGTCTTCAACTTTTTTAACATGTTTTTTTGAAAGTTTTGAAATATGAACAAGAC
>JAEEGL014360352.1_pt1 | contig 22868 bp, 20 predicted proteins | sample 9134231 | NCBI WGS metagenome assembly JAEEGL01 (sample SAMN16246548, study PRJNA631951) | gut metagenome | biome: gut microbiome; feature: rumen; material: fiber-attached | host: Bos | place: Iran: Karaj | collected 2018-10 | reverse complement strand
GTTAACACAAGAAGAAGTAATTGAAGCTTTTTGAAGTGAAAATATAGATGAACTTAGCAATTATAAAATTCCTAAAGATATGTTAGAAAACGATCCAGATTTAATTGAATTAGTCTTGTGAAGTTTATCTTTAGAAACAAATGCAGACAAACAACAACGATTTAATCTATATCCATTAATGGATAGTGAACAAAAAGAAAATTTAAGAGATATTTTAACCAGAGAAAAAGAAAAGCTTGCTGAAATTGAAGCAAAATACCAATCCATACAAAATACAGAAATAGAAACATTGAATGAAGATATTACTTCTGAATAAAATTTAAGAGAGTTTCAAATATTAAAACGTCGAAACAAACGGCGTTTTTTTTGTTTCTATTGCTTTTTATATAAAAATGAATATAATATAAAGACATAAACAAAAAAATAGATATGCTATTTTAATTATTAGTGCAGAAGATGTTTGAAGCAATTGCAATATCTATGGCGGTGCCTTATTTAAGTATTCCAAATATGTTATTGGAGAATAATCAGGAACTAATATTCCAAGGGGAAGTTCAGCAAATAGAACAACAAGAGAAACATCAAGAATTTATAGTACATAACTGATATGCATCAGATTCAGTTACTCAAGATTATGTTAATTACGCATATAATATCTGAGGAATTGATTTTGTAAAACTGATAGAATGCGAAAATGGTACTTGGGATCCAAAAAGAATTTCTAAAACAAATGATCATGGACTATGCCAATTACATTATAGTTATAATAAAGAGTTCATAAATTCTCCCGATTTCAAAGATCCATATAAACAATTAGACTATTGTTACGAGAAATATAAGACAAACCCAAAACTTCGATATTGACCAAACAGAAAGATAAAGGGTAAAAAATGCTCAGATTATGTCAGTAATAGATTCAATATTTCTGTATCATAAAATATATTGGAATTTTATTTTTGAATGAAATGAGGAAAAGATTTGCATTTTTTCTCGGATATAATATAGCTATCGCGAGCAATATTGGTTACACAATCTGAGGGGGATAGATGCAGATCTACCTCTTTTTTTAAAGCTTTCTTCAAAGGTTGTAATCGATAATACTTACATAAAACAGCAAATTTAGTAATGAGATTGTTTCATTTATAAGCTGATAAAAAATTCTTTTTGGTTAAGGGAGTCTTACAATCCTCTATATGATATAACTCGGAAGGGAAAGGATAAAAATATCAAAAATCATGATACATCATCCAAAATTTACAATCAGACTTACTTTTTTTTCTTCGAATTCAGGCAGTTTTAATTACATTTGGTCATAACCAACGTAATAACGAGTTAAACCAAACAATATTAGGTTTTTCTTTTTCTAAAACATTTCCCAAACTACCAATATTTCGAAAATTAAAGGGAGAAAGTAAAAGTCAGAACCTCTTTTTCCGTTGTCATTTAGATCAACCAGGAAGAGTACTTCATCGTAGAATTACTTCATGTCAGTGTGACTCCAATAAAATTTTCACATCATGAATATATGTTTCTATTCCCCCAGCTTTATTGATAAAATCACTTATAATTAATATTTTTTGCTTCTCACTGTCTTTAATGTTGGCTGTTTTTAAAAATCTTTCATACCATGCATCTTCAGTATATTCCGGTAACAATTTTTTAATTTCTCATTCTAAATTTTCTTTGTCCTTGATTCTTTCTGGATTTGTTTTTTTCGCTAATTTTTCAACCATTGAAACAATTCTTTCTGCCGTAGAATTTCATTTAGCTAAAAATAAATTACATTCTTGAAATATAAAAGGTTCCAGTCATCATTTTTTATATCATATTACAGGGACTCACCATGATAAAGCATTTAATGCTGACAATCAAAAAGTTTCTAAAAATTCTGAAGGCATTAAACAGTAATCTATATTTTGAAGATATTTTTTTATTTCACCCAATGGTTTCCATCAAAAGTAATGAACATTTTTATCATGAACATCAAATAACTGCGATTCCAAACTTCATTTTCAGAATATAAAAATCTCGAAATCAACTTTTCTCTTATTTAATTCTTTAATCGCTAAAATTAATTGATCAAATCATTTTTCTTTTTCCAATCTTCAATAAAACAACAATCAAAGCATTGTTTGGTATCAAAATTAAATACATTTTACTTGTAGAAAAAAAAATATTAAAAGCAAGAATAAAAAAAGACTAAAAATTTGTAATATTTTAGTTTTCAAATATAATTAATTGTTTATTATACCAAATTTTTTGATGAAAGTAGATGAAGTTTCACAACTAGATAAACCATTCCAAGAAAATGATTGAATGTGAAATATCGACATTCAAAGCCAGAATTTTTCTACATTCAAAATATTAGAAAATAAATCCAAAATCATGATTTCAGCTCCTCATTCAGTAAAGCATATTAGAGAATGAGAAATACTTCCACAAGATTTATTAACGTGATGACTTGCTTTATATTTACGAAAAAGATTAAATATACCCGTAATATACTCTACGTTATACAAAGTATGAGATCCAAATTTTGATGAAAATAAAAATTCTGAATATAAACAAGCACTAGCTGAATATATCAAAGAAAATAATATCAAATTTTTGATTGATCTGCATGGTTGTTGGTCGTTTAGAGATTTTTCAATAGAACTTGGTACATGAGGGAGTGAAATCCCAATTTATTATGACGTTTAGATATTCTAAATGCTATAGAAAAATCATTAAATGATAGTCTAAAATCTTATATTCAACATACAGGAAAATTAATAACAAATAATACAATCTTTTCTGCAAGTAGGGAAACAACAGTTTCAGCATTCATATCTAAAGAATGTAAAGTTCCAACTATTCAAATAGAAATTAATAAAGAATTAAGAGATATGGATAATTTAAAAAATTTATCATTGTTGATTAATGCAATGGAAAATATGATAAAAAATCTGGCAGAAATTATCTAACCATTCTTGCATTTTATTTTTGAATAACTATTATTTAAATTAGATTTTAAATATTCTTTTTTTGTAATGAAAATTTGAATAGTTTGATTACCTAATGTCTGAAAATCTACGCTTTTTAATGCGTTGACTAAATCATATGCCGCTCCTGCTGAGAATTTTCCATTTTGTACCATAGATCCTAATGTATGAATAGTTGATGTAAAAGATCCTAGAATAGATACATTAGCTGATATGTCACATAGTCAAAAAAAAGTCTACGCAACAACTGAATTTGTAGATATTGCATGACTTGTAAAATGAGCTTCAAAAGGGGAATGACTATGAAACAAATTCTTAGCAAATATTCGTGAAACAGATGCGATAGTTCAGGTTTTACGTTATTTTAAGGATCCAGATGTAGTCCACGTAGAATGAAGTATTGACCCAATCAGAGATGTAGAAATAATAAATACTGAACTTATATTTGCAGATTTGGAACATATTGAAAGAATCTTACCAACATTGCAAAAAAAAGTAAAATCTTCAAATTGCACAAAAGATGAAAAAAAACAATGTGAAATCTTAGAAGTAATTTACAAAACTTTAATGGATTGAAAATTAGCACATACAGTTCGTGACGAATTTTCAGCTGAAGACTTAAAAGTTTTAAGATCTTATAATTTCCTTACACTTAAACCTTTTATATATGCATTGAATATATCACAAGATGATTTAGTGAATGCAGAAGCTATTAAAAATGAATATAGTGAAAAATTACACGCTCCAGTTGCTGTCGTATGTGTAAAAATAGAAGAAGAAATGATGGATATGGCCACAGAAGAAAAACAGGAATTTATGGCAGAGATGTTAGAAGTTCAAGCTTCTAAAATTCCAACTCTTGATGACTTGATTTCATTAGCATTCAATACACTTTGATTGATGTACTATTTCACAACAGGAGAAAAAGAAACAAAAGCTCGGACTATTCCACAATGATCTACAGCTCCTCAAGCAGCATGAGCAATTCATACTGATTTTGAGAGATGATTTATTAAAGCGGAAGTGGTTTGATACGAAGATTTAGTCTTATGTGGTTCACGATCTAAAGCTAGAGAAAAATGACTACTACGTTTAGAATGAAAAAGTTATATCGTACAAGATTGAGATGTAATGATATTTAAATTTAATGTATAAAAGGTAAAAATAAGGGATTTTACACAAAATCATGATAGAATTTTTGAAACAATAATTAAGTATCAAAAACTAAAAAAAGGAAGATGAAATTATGGAAATTTTTCTTCAAAATTGGCTTTTTTTCAAAAAAAATATACAATTACTATTGTATTTAGTTAAGAAGGATAATGGGAAATGGATAATAAAAAAATTCAAACAATATGAATCAAGTCAATTATCGCAGTAATCTGACTTTTTTTTTCACTATCTCCTGTTGTGTACGGAACATGAGAAGTTAGCCTATCAAGCTTAAAAGATTCAGTTATGTTAAGTAGTGATGATAACTCTTCAATAAATGCCGCTATAAACAGAGTAGAAAAACTTCAAGCAGATATTGAAACTATTACAGATGAGCTCTTTAAATTAGATGAAGAGCAAAAAGCAAAAAACCCAGAGATGACTACAAATTATAGACAAGCAAGAACGGAAATTGTTAGAGTTATAACTACAATAAACGCAGCGAATACAAAACTTTCATCATCATTAAATAAATTAATTCAATACCAAAAAAAAACTAAAGAAGTTCTTAAGCAATTAAAAGAAGCTCAATTTTCAGAAAGAAAAGCAAAAGAATATCTAGATGAATATATGACACTTCTTTATAAAATGCAATTAAAAATTTATGATCAGAATTGAGATAAAATTGATGATATAAGATTATTTGTAAATTCTGATAATTTCAATGAGACTTTTGTATGAAACGATTTGCTGTCTGCCATGACTGTTCAGTTATGAGAATTAATAGAAAAATCAAACAAAGAAAAAGAAAAGAAAACCAATCTATTAACAAGACTTTGAAAATTAAAAATAGCAGCACAAGAAAATATAGAGATATATCGTAATGAAATAGAAATCTTAGAACAAAAGAAACAATATTTAATCAGTTTTATAAATTTGTATAGAGAAAAAGCTGATTCTAAACTTGAAGCAATATTAACAAATAAAGAGGATGTAAATAAAATGGCTCTTGCTTTTATCGATGATATTGTAAAAAAGAACTATAGGACAAATGATAATATTCCAGAAAACATCGAGTCAATGTTAGCTGCGCCAGATAGTAGTGATGACGATGCTGCTCCAATTGCGTGGCCTATTTATCCAATTGAAAAAATAACTCATTATTTTAATGATGCAGATTTTGAAAAAGAAAATTGATTTAAACATCAAGCAATTCAAATTCAAGCCACACAATGAACTCCAGTATATGCTGCCAGAGACGGTGTAGTATATTATGTTTCAAATTGATTTGATGGAATTTCTTGGATTCTAATCATACATAAAGATTGATATGTTACTTTGTATGAATATTTAAATCAAATCATTGTTAAAGACTGAGATACAGTTCAACGTGGACAGATAATCGGATATAGTGGATGAGAGCCAGGAACTATGTGAGCATGATTTGCATCTGAATGAGAAAATCTAACTTTCTGAGTTTATAAAGATTGAGTAGCTATCGATCCACTAACTATATTAGATTTAAGTGTAGTAACGGATTGGGAAAATACATTACCAGAAGACTATAGACTAAAATATCTGAATGACCAACTTGTTAGACCGATTGATGTCTCTGATTTAAAAATTATGGAATGAAAAACAGTAGATGAAAGAGCTCAAAGGTTATTAAATTGATACGGTGTATGAATTTATAGAGATTTAGATTTTTGGAACTCTGTAGTAGAATGAACAAATATCGATAGGGATGTAGTAATTTGTATTTGAGTAGCAGAATCAACACTTGGAAAACATTTAACAACAAGCAATAACATCTGAAATGTGTGAAACAACGATAGATGAGATAGAGTTGGATATGGTTCTCCGTATGAGGGTGCTAGATTAATAGCAACAACTTTAAACAACCAATATCTATGATGATACCATACAATTAACCAATTATCAAGATATGGAAATGAAGATTGAAAAATTTATGCTTCAAGTCCAATTAACTGGCAAAGAAATGTTATGAAATGTCTTTCAAAGATTAAATGATATACAGTTCCAGAAGACTTTCCGTTTAGAATAGGACCAAATCCAAATTTATAATAATTAAAAACAGCTCTAATAATCATAGAGCTGCTTTTATAAATATTCCAAACCAATTATTCATTACCAATTTGTTTAATATCTACTCAAATATTATTTAATTTTTCAATTATATTATCATATCATCTTTCAATAATTGCTTCATTTGTAATATGAGTAGTTCATTCTGCAATAATTCATGCCAAAACCATAGCACTTCATCATCTTAAATCAGTACTAGAAACATATGATCATTTTAATTTAGTTTTTCACAAAATCAAAGCTTCATGTGGATTTAAAATTTCAATTTTGGCCCCAAAATTTTCAAGCTCAGCTAAATATCCAAATCTTCATTCATATAAAGTTTCAAATATTTTTGTAATTCAATTGCATTGAGTAAATAGAGTTCAGAATATTGATTGCAAATCGCTAGGGAATCAAGGGAAAATTCTGATTTCTAATTTTTTTAACGCTTTATAATTTTCTTTATTATACGAATCAACTTTAATAGTATGTTTATCTAAGATACGAAAATTAATTCAAATTTGTTCCGCAACATTATACATAGCTGAAAGATCATCTACATCCATATTAGAAATGGTTAATTCTGATTGATCAGCACATGCTCAAATAACAAAATATGTTCACGCTTCAATATAATCACTAACAATGTTAAAGGTAGGTTCTTTCACTTGCATTTTTTTAACAGGCTTAACAGTTACCGTATGATCAATTCACATAGTAATATCAGCCCCAGCATTATTTAAGAAAGCAATCAAATTCTTTACGTGAGGCTCGGTAGCAACTTGATAAATAGTAATCTCATAATCTATATCTTTACAAAAAGCAAGATAAGTTATCAAAGCCTCAGCTGCAGTTACTGAGAACTGCTGCAACATTATATTTCTTTTAGGTTTTCAAGTTACTTCGTAGACTTTAAAATTCTCATCATATGTAATAGAAATTCAAGCTTTAACCAGGGCATTATCAAATGTATCTAAAGGTCTTTTTCCAATATTACACCCTCCACTTCAAACAAATTTAACCTTTCAATATTTAACTAATCATAAAGGAATAAGCAAAATTGATGCACGGAATTTTTTTGCTAAATCGTTCGTTAGATCAAAATAATCTTTAGAAGTTTTTAAAGCAGTAATAGCTAAAGCTTCCATATTTCTAATATCCGAAATGTTAGGTTTGTTTAATAATTCTACGGGAAAATCTAATAAATAATTGGCTGCCACAATAGGTAATGCCGCATTCTTTGATCCAGAAATCTTAACTTCTCATTTTAGATTAGGTGAGTAGGAGAGTTGAAACATTTTTATCAAAAACAAAAATAAAACTGGACTTATTACTTTAATTCAATCTTTTCAGCAACAGAAAGAAGTAATCATTCCTGCCATTTTCATCACATAAGTTGAATTCAAACAGGAAGTAAATCTCAGCGATCTTCAACTTTTCACATAGGAATAGAAATTGCTGGCAATCAAGCTAAATTAGCAGGGACAGTGTATAAGTCTTCCAAATACATCAATAATGAATCGTTCGTCTTTTCTCAAAATTTACTGGCTACAGTAGGAGTAGTTGGAGTGAGAATTACATGATAATTCTTGAAGAATTTATTAAATTCCATTTGTAAAACCTTTCTAGCTCTATAACCACGTAAATAATACTTTTCGTAATTTTCTTTCGTAACAACATAATTCCCTAGCAAGATCCTTTTTTTAACTTCATTTCAAAATCATTCCATCCTGATTTTTGTATAATATTCGTGTAAATCTTTTATTCATGACATATCTTTTTGCAATCCATAACGAATTCCATCAAAACGTCCTAGGTTGCTTGTAACTTCAGCAGATATAAGCATATAGTACATTGCTCATACATGTTTTAATAATGGGAAATCTACATAATCTACAGTATATCAAAGCGATTTTAATTCTTCGATTTTAGCTAAGAACAATTCTTTTACTCTAGAGTCTAGAGCTTCAGAAAAAGCTTCATTAGGAACGGCAATTTTTATATCACTTTCTTTTAAATTCAGATTATTAAAATCTTTTTTGTCAGCTTTTTTATTAGATTGACTATCATTTTCATCATATCAACTTATCACATCAAGCATTATTCTAGAATCTTCTACTGTTTTACTTAAAATTCAAACCTGATCAAAAGATGAAGCCATAGATTGAACTCCATATCTGGAAACTCTTCAATAGGTCGGTTTTAATCATACGATACCACATAATGCAGCAGGTTGACGAATAGAGCCTCAAGTGTCAGTTCATAACGCGGCTAAACATAAGTCTCAAGCAACTGCAGCAGCACTTCCTCAACTAGAACCTCACGGGATACGGTTAACTCAATTTGGGTTTTTAGTGTTTCAAAATGCTGAATATTCAGTAGAAGATCACATAGCAAACTCATCCATGTTTGTTTTTCATATCATTAATCATCATTTTTTTTCTAAGTTTTCAAAACAAGTCGCAGAATAAGGAGCTATATAATTCTCAAGCATTTTTGACCCACACGAAGAAACATATCATTTAGTCATAATATTATCTTTAATTCCTATTGGCGCTCAGTGTAAAGGTAAAATTTTGAAATTATTAAAATTCTTTTCCACATATTCACCGTGTAATCTAGAAAAAGCATATAAATTATCAGAGTCTCATGAGGCTTTATCTAAGTAAGATTTTACTACTTCAGCAGGATCTATTTTTGAATCTTCGACTTGTTGAATATACGATTTTAGAGTGAGAGAATCCATACAATAATATAAAATATAAATCTGATTTCTTGATACTGATTTTAACCAGAAAATAAAGAGAAAAAATAAAAACAAGCCTTACAATACGCAAGACTTGTTAATAATGAAGAAATTCATTTGTTTTAGACTTCATAACGCCTTTTTTCTCTCTTCCACCTTGACTTTTCTTTTTCAAAAGCCTTACGGTTTTGCTGCAATTTTGCATTTGTACCTCTAGGTTCTTGTCTTTTTGAGTCTTTCCTTCTTGTTTTTGCCATAAGCAAGTAGCTAGACAGAGAAATCTCCGTTTTCCATGCCTTATCATGGGGTCTTTAAACTAGCCTTATGAGCATATTATAAAAAAATAATAACAAAAATCAATATTTTTTTATTGACTTTTTTATAAAAAAATATAAATTAACTTTGTTGTAATCTTGTAAATTGTATTTATTTACAATTAACATACAAAAATGGCTATAACATATGACTGAAAAATTGAAACATTAGAAATAGAAAAATCTGAATTAGATCTATCATTTTTGAAATTAAAAAAACAAGAATATTTGGATAAAATATACAAAATATTGGATACTGAAAATGATGGATGAGACGAAAATAGTGCGAAAAATCAACTAAATGAATTAAAATCTTATCGTGCTAAAATTTTGGAAATTGAAAATAAAATTCAAAATAATACAGAATTGATAGAAAATATAGATGAAAAAATATTATTTTATAAAGACAGGAAAAATAAGGTTAAAAATATCCCCCTATATAAAGATACAGAAGAATGAATTAATGAAACATTATGATCTGACACATTATATCAATATGCTAAAGAAACTAACAATAAACAATTAGAAAAAGATATAGAACAAAGAAACTTAACCTTTGATAAATATTCTAATTATTTGGAGTGTATGTACAAAGATTTATTTTCTTCCATAAAAAAGAAAAATAAAGAAACAGCAGAAACCATGAAACCTCCTAAAGTTGTGATATTATTACCTGAATGAATGTCTGAACAGATAAAAGAAGAACTAAAAGGTAATAGAGAAATTTCTGCACAAGACATAGAATCATTCTTAAAAAAAGAATTGAAAAAAAACGCATGAGAAATAAAACTTTCACACATTAAGAATGCCTTTAAAGATAAAGCAAATATAGCACAACAATATATAAGGAGATTAATCATAAATTATCCTTGATTTACAATAATTGATAATTCTGAAAATAAAATTTCTGCATTGTCAACCCAATCTAAGCGTGATAAATTAATATCTTCTATATTATCAGAATCAAAAGAAAATATATACTCTACATTAAAAAAGAATGATTTATTGGATGAATTATGTTCTTTGGAGTCCATAGATAACTTAAATACAAGAATTTCTCATTATATAAAATTGTTCGAAGAAACAGGATCTAAATTTTCAAATAAGGAAGATTTTTCTGAAAATTTAAATAATGCTATTTGTACGCATACACACGTACAAATCGAAAAAGAAATACAAAAATTACTAACCAACATCATTAATGAAAGCTTATATCCATATAAAACAAAAAAATATTGATATTTAGCTTACAAGCTTAGTAGTTCGTGTGATAACTGGAGAATTGTACTTTATCCTAACTGAGAAATATTCAAAATATGTTCACATGACGAATATGAAAGAGTAATTAGTTCCCAGCCTCCAATAGAAAAAAGGAATAACGTTTAGTCTTTATCTATAAATCAGGATTACCGACTAGGAATAGCAAAAAGATTTTCATTCTCAATTCATCATGAGCAGTTCATCTGAAAATCAGGATATTTTCAAAGGTCCAACAATATGCTAGCAATTTCACTTTTAATATCTACACTAGAATTTTCTATAATATTGTCAGAATCAGGGAAAGTAGATCGATAATATGCCTTTCCATCCAATAACAGATTATAAGTCTGATTTCTTCTATAATTATCCGAATAGTCATCCTTTTCACTATAAAACCTATCTCTATCAGCTATAAATAAAGCGTGAAGCTGTCTTCCAAAATTAGTATAAAATAAATCACAAGTTACAGCTCAATCTTTTTTTAAAATTTCTTCCACCTCCTTTAAATATTTAGAGTCTCATTCTATAGAAAAAGCACTACTTTTACATTCTCATTTTACATAAGATTCAACTGTTTCTGATTGACAAGCTAAACAGTTATTTCAATAAGTTCTAGAATCTGAACCACAAACTGGATCATATTGCATTGTACAGATTTCTGCACTTTTTTCTTCAGGACTACAAATTATAGATTCATTAAGATCTTCGGATGATTTTAGCTTACATTTATAATTTTCACATATAGCCTCATCTACATATGCACAACCATAAATACACATTTCACCACGTAAATGTTTAGAAAAGTTGGAAACAATATCAGTCACAACACCTATATATTTAGAATTTACAGGAATATAACATCATAATGGACAAACTCATTCAAAATAACCACAATCTGAATCTTTTTCACAGTAGCCATATACATCAATCAACTCCCTAATCTCTCATACACTTGAATATTTTTTAAGTTTTAATGAATCTATAGTTTTAACACTGTAATAATGATTTCCTGCCGCTCAATCTAAAACCTCAACTATTCATTTAAAATTTACTACATTTCAAGGCAAATAATCAGATTCTTCTTTAAAAAATTTTTCCCACATTCACTTAGCTAAAAATATGTGATCTGTATGATCTTCATAGTTTCATTTTAAAACCAAAGTTCATTCTTGAGCTTCAGGTTCAAAACTTATTTCTGGTCAAACTCAAGCAACAACCAAGTCTCATTTATAAATATCTTCATTTTCTCATATATTTTTACTACATCAAGAGAAAACAACACAACACAGAAACAAACACAATAATGATGCTTTTTTCATTTCAGTTCAGGAATAAAATAAAAGATGGTAAATAAACTCATCCAAAAATTAATATTTAACAGCTATCGCATAATCATATATTATTTTAGCGGCTCAAATTCATCGAGATTTAAGGATATATTTGTATGGAACTTTTATCGTTCATTCCAAAACACTATTTTCAGTTCTTCTTTTAGTGTTAGAATCATAAACATAAAAATAATTTTTTTTATCATCATATCACCATAGGCTTATGTAATGCCGATGAGTTAAAGCTTTTCACCGATTGAATCGTTTTTTCTTTGTTTGTCAATTCGCTATCAAAAGAATTATAGGACCATCTTTCAAATTTTGTTTTAAGAGGAACAATTTTTCATCATCATTTAATTTTTTAGCTTTTAAGATAACATATTTTAATTTATATTTTTTTAATACTTTCTTAATTCACCAAGGAGTCATTAAATACGTCTTTTTAGACCACCAATCTGGAGAATATGCCTCTATAGGTTTTTCAATGTTTTTACTTCACTCAATCACAGCTTTCAGCGAATAATGAGCGCATCATCAAATTTTTGTTTTTCTCAAAAGAAATCACTCTGGAGGTGTTTTATCAACCAAAAAAACATTATCTCAATCTGAGTTGATATTTTTAGATGGAGCTTTTGAGAATAAAGCTAATATTTTATCTTTAATCAACATAGCTTATAATCCAATCAATTTAAACTATAGAAATTTTCAAATCTCAAATTGTATTATCCTCTACTTGTTTCACCTTGATAAGCAATTTTCTTTCAAGAATCTTTTTCTCTTCACCCTTTTTTAAAAATGAAATCTCTTCATCATTTATCGTTTTTAAAGGGATCTCAATTTCCTCTCATTCACTAGGAAAGTCTTCTAATAAAGAAGTAATCAAATAACTCAAGGTTTCACCATCAAATTCTTCCTCATCTAATCATAGTTCTTCAAAAGTTAGCTTACTTTCTTCTAAAAATTCATCAATTCTCACAAAAGGTGATACATTCCAAGAATTTTTTCATACTTTTTTAATTGGATTAATTTCTACATCATTTTCATCTTGAATATTTCCAAATATTTCCTCAATAATATCTTCAAGAGATATAATTCAATCTACTCATCCGTATTCATCCATCACAAGAGCAATATGTTTATGGGATGTCTTAAATTTTTCCATAGCTACATCAATTGGAGTAGGAGAAGGAATTTTGTGTATGGGATACAAAACTAAATCTTGTAATTTGGCATCTCATCCATATTTTTTCTGCAGATTTAACAATTCTTTTAAGGTTATAACCCTATCTGCATCATCAATACGTTCATGATATACAGGGATACGCGTATAATGAAACGTTAAAAATTTTTCTATTGCCTGACTTATCGTAAGACTATCATTAACAGCACAAATTCTTACCCTTGGAGTCATTGCTTCTCATACTGTAATGTCACTGAAATTCAATAATTTCTTAATGTTTTCATATGTGTCTTCCTCGACTGCATCCGACTCCACAGCTCTCTCTATAAAAGCTTCAACTTCTTCTTGGGATATTTCTTTATTATTCTTAGATTTTTTATTGATTTTTTTAGTTAATAAACTTAAACACCAAATAATTGGACTCAATATTTTAGTTAAATAAAAATAAAAAGGAGCTATTTTTAAGGATAATTTTTCATAATTCTGTTGTGCATAGGTTTTTGGAACAATCTCTCAAAAAATTAAAACCAGAATCGTCACAATAGCTGTAGCAATTCAAACTACCAATCATTGGTTAAAATTGATTCATTTAGCTATGCCTATAGAAATTGCTGTAGCCAAAGAAGCCGATCATATATTTACAATATTATTTCATATTAGAATAGCCATTAAAACTTTATCATTCTCTTTTTTGCAATACTTTAAGTATTTTGATCAGCGTTTATGCTGTTTTGAAAGTGTATCTACTTTATGTTGTGGTATAGAAGTTAGGGCAGTTTCACTCCCCGAAAAAAACATAGAAAGCAGAATTAAAACTACGAAACTAATTATCGAAAACGGGTCCATTTTGTAATTACCATATAATTATAAGTATAAAAGTTGATTAATTAACTTTAGTATAACATCCAAATGAGTTAATATTCTCTTTTTCCAAATTTGTTTCAAGTTCTTCCAATCTTTCCGAACATATTTTAGATAATTCTTCTTCAGATAATTCATTCCGTTCTTTTTGCAAATCTTTCGCCATGCTTTTGAGCTCAACTCTCATTTCTTTGGTATAATTTACATTTGTATCTTTATCTATAATACATCACACCAATTCAAAATATCTATCACAAACTGCTACATCGTATTTGAAACCAGTATCAGTAATATCTATTTCGTCAACATCATCATCCTTATTCTGAAAAGATATAAATACATACACGGCTAAAATCACTAAAAATATTACAGAGAAAAAAACAAATTTTTTCATAAATTCACAAAAAAATAAACTTAACACACTTCTATATAGAGATTTTAGTATAGATTACAAATAATTTTTTATTAAATATTCTACTCATTATCTTTAATCCAGTTAATAATCTTTTTTAGATAATCATAATACGGTAAACTATTTAAAACAATATCAATTTCTTCATAAGATTTATTATAATTTTTCTTATTAATTTCCTCCTTCTCTCCAATAAAATCAAATGGAGTTTTTAAAATCAAGTAGGGATATTTATACTTTGATGCAGTAAATCCAATTCACCGACTCTCCATATCAAAATACATTTCATCATCTATTGATCATATATCTTTTTTAAATTCTGGCTTATCAACAACTACATTTTCACCAGAAAAACAAGTTTTAAATGCTGCTATTTGCAAAAATGGAGGATTTATTATTTCTTTTTCAGTATGAATATTAATGATTGAAGCCATTTGAATAGGATCAGATTTGTTTTCTTTATTTTGATTCCAATACCCACAAATTCAAATATTCCAAACAAAAGTTGGTTCGCTATTTTCTGTAAAATAATGCTCTAAAGAGGATATAGTTTCGTAATTTCAAATTCAACAACACAAATAATCTATGTTTAAGTTAACCTTTAAACCGGCAGATTTAATTCATTCTTTAATCGCTTTTAATTCACTTGGCATAGCTGCGACCACTAAGATTTTCATTTGAAACAAAAAAATAAATCTGAATAAATTTTTATAAAAACATATAATATTTTCAATGAAAATATTGAAAATTTAGTCAAAAATATTAAAGATAAAATAGTTTAAATCGATCCTATATTAAAATGCCTTCAAAAACCAATAATTCAAAGACCACCAATAAAACAAAAAAAAGAAAAGAATCTAAGGTAGCAAACAAACAAATAGACAAAGAATTATCATATATTAAAGAGGATAGAATCTTTAAAAAAATAGAAAAATACGTTGATAAGAACCGAGAGAAAACATCACAAGAAATTTTAGAAAGAAAAAGTAAAAGACCTACTAAAAAATATCAAGAAGCCGACCTTGAAGTAATGATTTCCAGAATTGGCGCCGAAAGTAATTCTAAAGGAAAAACTAAAGAAGTTAGCAAACGAATACTTTATATAATATACATAGCAATCATTGTAACAATCACAATTTTCATAGTAAAATATTTTTTTACATGAAACATGCCACAAATTTCATAATCTAATCGTTATATTAATATAATCTACTTGATAATTTAATTATTTTTAATAATGTTAAACATATTTTAAACTTTATATTAACAAAAAACTATGTTAAAAGATGAGATTGAATTAATTTCAAGTGTCCAGCAGTGAGATTTAGATTCATTTACCCCGCTATACGAAAAATATTTTCAAAAAATTTATTCATATTCTTTAATAAAAGCTTGTTGAAATACTCAAATAGCTGAAGATGTAACAGCAACCACATTTATGAAAGCTTTTGAAAATATTAACAAATTTTCAGTAGAGAAGGAGGGGAGTAGTTTCACAGCACGAATATATAATATAGCTTATCACTCATTACTTGATATTTTAAAAAGAAAAGAAACTGAAAGTGTTAAAGATGAAAATGAAATTTCAGTTGATCCGAATTATTTGGATTATTTTCAAAAACACATCCAAACCGAACAAATTCTAGCATACTTAGAGAATCTTTGATGAGATAAAAAAGATCTATTTGTTTTAAAAATTCGAGACAACCTTTCATATGAAGAAATAGCTGAAATTTTATGAAAACGCAGTTCAACTTGCAGAAAAGACTTCTCAAAATTGACCAAAAAAATCGCAAATCATTTCAAATACTGGCTTGAAGACTAGTATATAAATTATTCAATTTTTTTATATAAGTTTATCAAATCTAAATGAAAAAAACAGCATCAGAATTTAAATGAGACGAAAAAAAACTCCTAGAAAAATTATCTAGTGAAAATGCTCCAGTTTTAACTCCCAAAAAAGAATTTAAAGAAAAACTTGATGCAAAAATCCAGGATAAAATTAGAATTACGAAGGAACAGCAGGCCGATCAAGCCACAATGGATGCTGTTCCAAAAAGATTAAAATGGAGATTCTACCTTACTTGATATGGTTATGCTGTGGTAAGTTTTGTGGCACTTTTTTTAATATGATTTTGTACAAATATTTTTACATGAACCCTAAAAGTTCCAACTAAGTACACATTTTTGGAAGAAAATAAGGCTTTTTGAGATTTAAAAAACTGAGAATTAGCTTATAATTATAACACAAGCAGGGCAAGTAATTTTTCATATAACTCCGATATAGATTCTATCAATAACCAAGAAGATATTGAATTTGAAGAAACTGCAGATGAATCAACAAAATCATTAAATTCAATTTCAAGAATGGTTGAAACTCAAACTTTATGAAGTACTATAAGCGCAAAAGAAGATGCTGTAGAGGACGATGATTGAGATTACAACACTCTTTCAGCAGATTATCTATTAAATAATGCTTTTATATTTAATCATACATATCGTTTTACATATAAGGATAAAATTTTTCCAAAATTAGAAATAGAATATCCGATTTATAAATCAAGTTGAATTTTAATGTGATCAAACACTCCAAACCAGGTTTTAAAAAATTTAAAAATTTGAGGTGTTTCATTCAAAAAATTTCAAGATTTAGAAATAGCTGGTTTATATATAGAACAGAAAACAAAAAATTGATACACAATTTCATTTGATAGTGATAGTCAAACTTTAAATTTCTATCCTAACGATAGCCGACAAGCTCAAAAATACAATGATAAACTACCATCAAACAAACAGATTATTAGAGCTGTTGAAAAAGAGTTGAAACAATTATGAATATCAACTAAAAACTACTGAAATTGAGAAGCTGATATAGAAAACTATGACGAAAGTATGTGAATAATAAATGTTTTTTATCCCTTCAAAATCCAATGAAAAGAAGTTTGGGATGCAGAAATAGAAGAAAGAATATGAATGGAAATTTCATATGATTTAAATCTTCAAAAAATCGTTTCTATTATATGAATTGACATTGCCACCTATGATGTATCAGACTATCCAACAATAGAGAAATCATATATTGAAAGTGAGATCGAAAAATGATGAGAATTCTTTAATCAATGAGGTTTGCATAAAAATTCCACTATAGTAATGTTTGATAATATACAAATAGTTTATATTCCAAAATATCAAAGTTGATCAACATACTATATTCCAGCAATAAAATGAGAAGTAAATACTTCAATTGAAAATTATAAGTGACCTAAATACGTATTTCAAGAAATAGTTCAGTAACAATTATTAAAGATTCAGCTTTTATACTAATAATCTAATATGAAAGAACGAAAACTTCCACCAAAAATAAAAATCATTGAAGCATTGAGTGCTGTAGCTGATGGAAGAATTATCGTTGAAGATTTGCTTTCGAATGAATGAAAGTGTTATTCTGCAAGCAGTCCATGAAAATCTTATAAGATTTTATATAATGAAAAGGAAAACACTATTTCATCTAACGATAGTTGATCGATAAATCAACAATTTTTATGATATCCAGCAATAGCATTTCTTTTAAAGATATGAAAAATAGAATATGATAAATCAATTTTAGAAATGACTAAAAACATTAACTGGATAGACATAAAAGAAAAAGTTCGTAAAGATTTTGAATCTTCTTATCGTGTAATTTTATGAAATTTGCTTATGCAGTGATATAACGTTGATTATTATATTTCTCAGATTGAAAACATTTATAATCAAATTTCTGATATGCATTTAAAACCATAAATGGTTGAAAATCTGTAATCAATAAATATATAAACAATATAAATAGTCAGATTTTTTAATTTTTCATCCTTTATAAATGCCAAGAGTAGAACCAGCAATTTTATGAATAGATTGGTGAAGTAAATATATTTGATTAGCATATGCTCACGAATCAAATGATTTAATTTTTCCAGTTGGATATTTGATTAATGATCAAATGATATATTTTCATATAGCAGATTTAATCCAAAGATACCACGTAAAAACAATTGTTCTTTGATGGCCAAGTAAACAAAAAGATATCCAAGAAAAAATTACAAAATTCATGACTTCACTCAATTATATCATTGAAAAAGATGAAATAACCATCGAAACAATAGAGGAAGACTATACAAGTGTAGAAAGCTGAGAAATAATATCGAATTTTAAGAAAAATGAAAAAACAGATACAATTAGTGCAATGCTTATATTGGAAAGATGGAAAAATAAAAAAGAATAAATATAATTTTTATCATATAACCACATAAATCATGGGAAACAAAAAGTTATTAATTTGAGTTGGATTATTATTAGCAAGTAGCATAATAATTCCACATTATGTAAAAGCTAGTTTAGATTTTTGAACAATTTCGATAGCTAACCCAGATAATCCATCAGAATGAATTACCATCATGGATAGAAATCTTGGAGCTACAAGTAATGATATTAATAGTACAGAGTCGTATTGATATTATTATCAACGATGAAATAATTATGGTTTTTCCAACAATCAAACAAACATGAAAGACGAATTAGTTGACCTTTCTCAATACAGTCCCAATAAACCGTATAAAAACGGTAATTTTGTTAGATGATACTTCGATGACTATTATCAACATTATTCATATCGAGCATCTCCTGATAATGAGAATATTCGATGATGATGAGAAGATTCATTTGAAAATCAACGATGATACGATTTAAACAATTTTGAAGAAAGACAGTGACCATGTCCAAACGGTTATCATGTTCCAAATTGATACGAACGATGATTGTTAATAAAATACTGGTCAGAGAACAACGACACAGAATACGTTTGGTCGGAATCTTCATCAAATTTTACTAGTTACCTTAGTGATAATTATTCAGACTTTTATAATTATTTTCATTTACCTATTGCGGGAGCTATTCATGCAGGTAATGGAGAAATAGTTGATAGAATACACTGAACATATTGGTCGTCAACACCAGTTAAGAACTCTGACCATATTGGTTCATCAATCTCGCTTACTTTACATCAACTTTATGTATGAGTAGGTAATAGTTCACGCGCTCGATGAAGTTCTATTCGTTGTTTTAAAAACACATATGAACCAACAGTTACAACAAACAAGGAAGATAGCACAGATTGTGACGATCCAACAATAAAATTGGCATGTTGAGATCCAAATTCAGAATTATATATACATTGCCCAAAAATGTGTAAAAAAAATGCTACATTAACAAATAATCTTACAAAAGCGGTAGAGTTTAATTTAAATGAAAGCAATAGAAAAACTGTTTTTAATGGTACATATACGTCATTATACGATGATACTAAAATTAATTATTACTCATTCGAGACAACATATAATCCAACCATAGATAATGATTATATAGAAAAAAGATGCGAGAAAAACAAAACAGAGATGATATTATATCTATATATTGATTGAGACCTAGTTAAAAGCACTCATATGCTTGATACATGTACACTTTGACAAGGGGCTGGATTTGGTGGTCGGTTCGATGAAATAAATATAAAAAAATGACAAGCTAAAAATGTTAGAGTTGAACTTGAAATTAAATGATCAATACAAGAAGATGACACATACAATTTTAAATTATCTTTAGATAAAGTTGATAGTGATTTTAACAAATTATTTGGATGAGAAGTAAATGCTGATGTTGCTCCCATAAAACTCGTTCATAAAACAAAAATAATTGATACAAGCGAAAATGACACGGAGAAAAAAAATAATGACACAAAAACAATAACTTCATCATTTGTAAGCTATTGAAATCCATCTGAAATTCTAAATAACTGATATACAAGAGAAATGAATGATGCTTACAAATTTTCTTATAAAAATTGAATTACAACATCAAACAACATTAATAAAGCTAAAATGAATTCACCACTAACAAGGATCGCTATGGCAAAGATGTTATCAAATTATGCAATAAATATACTGTGAAAGACGCCAGACACTTCAAAATGAACTCCAGTATTCAATGATGTAACATACAAACAAAATTTTGATTATTGAAACGCTGTGACATTATCATATCAATTATGAATTATGTGACAAAATATGAAAAATAATAATTTTAGACCAAATGATGAGGTTACCAGAGCTGAATTTGCTACAGCCTTATCAAGAATGTTGTATTGAATAGAAGATGGAGAATGAAATAAATACTATGAACCACACATAGCAAAATTATATAGTGAATGAATAATAAACAATACAAACCCAAAAACGAGGGAAAAAAGATGATATGTAATGTTGATGCTTATGAGATCCGTTGAATAAATATTAAAAATATTGTTTAAGATAGTAGAACAAAAATCTACTATCTTTTTTTATAAAAAAATAATAAATAAGCCATTCAGACTTGAAAAAGGTATACATTTTCATACATTTAACGGCAGATTGTATTTTTAATTTTTTGAAATATTGTGCATGGCTGATAAAAAACAGCAAGACAAATCTGAATGAAAAGTCCTTAAAGCATGAGAACTTGGCGGATTCGGTTGATGAGGATTCCTTTCTGGAATGTGATTTTGAGCAAGTGCTGAAAAACCAGAAAAAAAAGAATCTAAACCAGAAAAAGCTAAAGTAAATTTAGATGAATATTTTGGTACAGCTGAACCTGAACAACCAGTCGCTACTGCGAGTGATATATTCAATTTTGCCTCTCATTCATCAGGACAAAAAAAGAAAAGATCATTTGATAAACCTGAAAAGAAAACTCATGAAAAAAAATGAGAATCACATAAAAACACTAAACCTAAATGAAACATCCAAATTGAACATACTGAATATGTTGCTAAAGAAAAGAAAGAAGAATCATGATCAGATTTTTTTGAGTCTATTCGTCGTCAAAATGCCGAAAAGGCTCAAAGGGAATGAAAGCAACCAGTTCAATCAATAGCAAAGAAAAAGAAATCAAAATCTGAAAAGAAACATCAAGAAAAACCTACAAATGAAAGAGCCGTACAGGTTATTCAAGCCTCTACTGAACATCACGAGGCTACAACTTCAGCAAACTTAGTAAAGAAATCAGAATTGTTTATGGACGATAAAATTTCAGTTAAAGAGTTTTCTGAAAAAATGTGAGTTTCTCTTGTAGAAATTATGAAGAAACTTATGGAAAATAAAATTATGACATGAATTAATTCTTCACTTGATTTTGATACTGCATCATTAATAGGAGCAGAATTTGGAGTAGAAGTAAAGAAAAATGAAGCACAATTAGATATGGAAAGCTTTATGAGCTGAGATCTTCAAAAAATTCTTGATTTGGACAAAGAAGCTCCAGTTCGTTTAGAAAGAGCTCCTGTAGTTACAGTTATGTGACACGTAGATCACTGAAAGACTTCATTACTAGACTATTTACGTAAAACATCTATGGCAGAATGAGAAGCTGGATGAATTACTCAGTCTATCTGAGCTTCTGTTGTAGATTATAATTGAAAAAAAATAACATTTATAGATACTCCAGGACATGAGCTATTCACATCTCTTAGAGCTAGATGAGCTAAACTTACTAACATTGCCGTAATCGTTATAGCTGCTGATGATAGTGTGATGCCTCAAACTATCGAATCAATTAATCATGCTAAAGCAGCATGAGTACCAATCATTATAGCAATTACAAAAATAGATAAACCATGACACAAACGTGATCAGATTATAGCAGATATAGCAGCACAATGAATCACTCCTGAAGAACGATGAGGAGATGTTCCAGTAATTGGTGTTTCATCAAAGACAGGAGAGTGAATCGATAAATTATTAGAAAATATTTTATTACAAGCAGAAATGCTTGAACTTAAATACAATCCAAATCGTTCAGCTGTTTGAGTTGTGCTTGATTCATATAAAGATGCTAAACAATGAGTCATTGCTAGTATAATTGTTCTTACTTGAACATTACAGGTTGGAAATATTATCATGGCATACAACACATACGGAAAAATTAAAAGAATGCAGAATTGGAAATGAGCTCCAATTCAAAAAGCTACATGATGAGAACCTGTTCAGATTCTTTGATTTACTGAACTGCCAGAAGCATGAAGAATTGTAGAAATTGTTAACAATGAAAAAGAAGCTCAACATAAAGTTTCAGTTATTCAAGAACAAGAAGCTTCACATAAAAATGAATGAGCTGTTCAAGAATTCCTAGCACAACTTAAAGCATGATGAGATAAAAATAAAGTTTCAGAACTTAGGCTTATTCTTAAAGCTGAATGAGCATCAAGTCTTGAGGCTTTACAGCAAGCTGTTCAATGACTAGAATTACCAAAAAACGTTACAATTAAAGTTATTCATGCTGATGTATGACAATTCTCTGAATCTGATGTGTCATTAGGTCAAGTTTCTAAAGCTTTGTTGATTTGATTTAATGTATCAATTAATGCAATTCTCAAAAAGAAAGCTGAACAGCAGAAAGTAGAAATTAAATCATTTGATATCATATACGAATTGACTGATTACTTACTAAATCTACTTCAATGAATGGTTGAAGTGGAGAAACAG
>JAEEGL014457399.1_pt1 | contig 22870 bp, 21 predicted proteins | sample 9134231 | NCBI WGS metagenome assembly JAEEGL01 (sample SAMN16246548, study PRJNA631951) | gut metagenome | biome: gut microbiome; feature: rumen; material: fiber-attached | host: Bos | place: Iran: Karaj | collected 2018-10 | reverse complement strand
GCATATCGCTTACCTTCGGCTGCAGTCATTTTCAGTTGATTACAGTGTGTAGTCAACTCGTTTTCGGCTTTTTCGAGGCGGGGCTTTGACACGCTCCAGTATTTACGAGGATTAGGACTATCGGTAATAGCCCCAACGATATCCACAATAGAGAACCACCATGTGGACTTTTCTTCATCCCACACAGCCCTAACCTCATGGTCTTTATAGAAACGTATCGACTTCTTACTCATATTCGTTTAGCTTTATTTGACCAGACATAAGTTTGGGAAGAAGAGTGTCGCGAAAGGTGGCGAGACGAGAGGATTCTTTACTTAGTACAAGAATTTGTGTAATAATGTCCTCAACTTCGTTACAATAATTCTTCACACACTCGTTTTCTAAAGATGGCATCATGATGGCATCAATATCCTTTGAGTTTATGCCAGGAATGGCAGCTTTAGCGCCCTGTGCATTGAGATATGACATGATTTGCTTTGTCTTGAAAAAGAAATAAGCAAATAACGAATAGCCTTTGTTACTAAAGTCAAGTTTAAAGACATGCTCATTCAAACACATTTTATCATAAGGATAGCCTTCTCCAAAAATCGCAAAGTTAGGAATAAAATAGCCAGGCTTTCCTCCATCTTTATAGATTAGAAGTTCATATCCGTTTATTATTCCTTTCTTCATTGTAGAAGCATATTCTTCGGTTACATACTTTGTTTTCGAGAAATCATAACAACCTAATCCTTTTATGTTCTCTGCCCCAATACTTGGAATACCACTATCGATGCCTTTCACACCTCCTGCTGGACGCTTGCCTGTTTCAAGAATATGTGGCATATCTTCGATTTTCTTATAAACCAATCCCTCAGGAATCAAGCCAAGTTCACTCTCCAAGAACTTACCATCTTTGAAAGGGGCAAAGTCAACAAACCAATGCTTAAACAATGCCTGTGCCTGTGCTTCAAGATTCTCGCAAATCTTTTTGTTTACAGCAATCTTGTCATCAAGAGAAGAGAGGATGGAGGAAATGCGACGTTGCTCGATGAGGGAAGGAAGCTTAATTGCAGTTTCAAGAATATCATTCAACGAAATATTAGCTTGACTCGCACTTCCTTTGGCTTTAGATGCTAAAGTCTTAAAATTAGGAAACCATCTAAAATAATAGTACAAATACAAATTATCAATATCTGCTCCACAGATTATTCTTCCTACACGCTGATTAAGATATGCAGGTTCTTGATGATTATACAAGCTTACTCTTCCTACCCAACTTCCGGGGTTGGGTTTTGTTATTGGATCACCTGTTAATGCAAATATAATGTCACCTTTATTTACTATGAATTTATAGAGTTCTTGTTGTTTCTCTACTTTGGCTGTGTCTTCAGAAAAATCAACAAGTCCATTCTTTAATTCTTTTATTTTTATTACATTGATTTCTCCTTGAGAGCAAAATGAACTTGATTTAAAAGCATATCCATTTTGACTAGTACATAAATCTCCCAGTCTTACTTCTTTCCACTCACTCATACTCACCCCTCCTTCACGTTGAATCCTATTCCTGCGAGTTTCTCACGGATGCTTGCTTCGAGTCGATGGCTCTCTGCAAAGAGGTCGCTGAGTTCTGAGGTGAGGCGCGTCATCTTCTCTTCGAATGGCTCACCATCATCTTCTTCGTCAGCTATGCCAACATAGCGGCCTGGGGTAAGCACCCAATCTTGCTGGGCAATCTCTTCGAGAGTGACAACCTTGCAGAAGCCTTTGACATCTTCAAGAGTGCCTGCCTCATAAGCACGGAAGGCTGCTGCTATACGTTGTACATCGCATTCCTCAGCAGGGAGTTTTGCCCAAGGCTTGTCTTCTTTCTTGACGGTATCGTAGCGCACGAGGTCATCAGATAACTCACGATGGGTACGGTCAACCATCATGCCCATCTCTCTTGCATCGATAAAGAGCACTTTGCCTGGGTTTTTCTTCTTGCGATTGAAGAACCAAACGCAAACAGGGATAGAGACATTATAGAAAAGCTGATTTGGCATCGCAATAATACCCTCTACAAGGTCAGCTTCTATGAGGCGTCTGCGGATATCACCTTCACCTCCAGTATTCGTAGTGAGGGAACCATTGGCAAGCACAAGACCGATTCGTCCTGTTGGCGAGAGATGATGCACCATGTGCTGAATCCATGCATAGTTAGCATTACCCTCTGGAGGCACACCATATTTCCATCGCACATCATCGGCCAAACGGCTTGCACCCCAGTCCTTCATGTTGAATGGTGGATTAGCCATGATGAAGTCAAACTTCTTGGTGGCATGCTTGTCATCGCCAAAACTGTCGCCCCAACTGTCGCCAAGATCTGCCTCCAAGCCTCGGATGGCAAGGTTCATGTGCGCCATCTTCCATGTATTGGCATTAAACTCCTGTCCATAGATGGTGACATTGCGGAGATTACCTTGATGCTGCTGAATGAACTTGGCACTCTGCACGAACATTCCACCAGAACCACAAGCAGGGTCATAGACGCGACCTTCGAAGGGCTGAAGCACCTCAACGATTGTACGGACGATGCAGGATGGCGTATAGAACTCACCGCCTGAAGACTGGGTCTCAGCCGCAAAGTTCTGCAAGCAATACTCATACACCCTGCCAAAGAGATCGATGCCTTCTCCTTGAGCATGCATATTCATATTATCGAAAATCTCAACAACCTCACCCAAACGAATCTTGTCAATCTCTGGGCGTGAATAGTTGTTGGGCATCACCTTCTTCAAACGAGGGTTCTCTCTGCCAATCTCTTCGAGGGCATGGTCAATCACTTGACCAATCTCAGGTAAGTGTGCCTTGCTGGCGATGACATTCCAACGAGCATCCTGAGGCACCCAGAAAACATGCTCTGCGGTATATTCGTCACGATCTTCCTCGAAGCCATCACCCTCTTCAACAAGTTCATTGTATCGCTTTTCAAAGCAATCGCTGATATATTTCAAGAAGACAAGACCCAGCACCACATTCTGATACTCAGATGCAGTGAGGTTACCACGAAGTTTATTCGCGCTATCCCATATACGGTCTTCTATAGACTTCTCCTTAACAACTTTTGCTTTTTTTGCCATATTGATGTGTTGTCATAATAATTCCAATTTACTTTGTTTTGCGCAAGGCTCGCATGGTGACCTCACGGTGCAAAGTTAAGGAGTTTTCCTGAATCTTCCAACTTTTCCTAAGACTTTTTGAAATATCAGCAAATAAACCAGCCGAAACATTTGCATATCTCAGGAATTTTTCGTAACTTTGTAGGGTAGTTAAGAGCAATCTAATACTACGGAAAACACATTTACAATTAACTTATTTATTTACATTAAAAACACACACAGCTATGAACAAAACAATGAAGATCGTGCTTCAGGCACTCGGGTACATCATCAGTCTTCTGCTGGGCGCTGCCGGTGGGGCGAGCATGCTTTGAAACAGGGGTCGGCCTAACGGCCTCAAAATCTGACAAAAATCTATAGGAAAATCTTATGGAAAACACACGCTTTAAAATCTCTCAGTATGCCTGTGCGGTGCTGCTCATCGTGAGCAGTATCGCGCTGGTTTCTTACCAGGTCATCATGATTGACGATGTGTCGAACGGTCTGCTGGTCTATGTTGCCCAGGCCTTCCTGCTCGTCGCCAGCATCTTCGGCCTCGATTATTACGTTAAACTCATCACACGAAAAATCAATGGAAAACACAATGAATGACATCCGACTCTCGCCTCACTTTAAACTCGGTGAGTTTCTGAACCTCAACAAGTACCCGCAGCGCTCGACCCTTGGTCGCTCTGCCTATGCAGAGAACTTCCCCACGATGCAGCACATGGTGAACATGACCTATGGCTGCCTGATGCTCTTGGAGCCAGCCCGCCTGCTGGTGGGCCCCATCATCATCAACTCTGGCTATCGCAGTCCTCGTGTGAACACTCTCGTTGGTGGTGTCAAGAACTCGCAGCACCTGTTGGGCCAAGCTGCCGACATCCGTCCCAAGGATCCTTGCCAGTTTCAGCATCTGGTCGATTTCCTAAAGGCCCACGACTTGACCGACCAGCTCCTCACTGGCACCGGCTGGCTCCACATCTCCTGGGCTCCCTTCGCCCAGCCCAGACACTACATCAGGCTGGGGTACTACAAGTAATCGGAGTTCGTGGTTTTATTTGCTGCGGAATGATAGTTGCGTTTTGTTAGAAAAACGAAAGCCGCTGGTGCTCGACCAACGGCTTCGTTTATTATTTCTATCTATGCGATTATCTCGTCAAAATTTTCTTGCCACTCACGACTTTCAATCCCTTCTTTCGAGCTGTGCTCTTCATGCCTTACTTCTCTACGACCGTCCAGCCTGAGGGGATGCCACCAGTTGGCCACTTTATGTCTTTGGCCTTGGTGAAGGTTCCTGTAGAGGAAACGCCTTCTAGCCATCCTTTTATATGATCCCAGCTAGGGTTGGTAGCAAGACAAGTCACTTTGCTCAGTTTCTTACAATTACTAAACATATATCGGTAACACATGTTTATTATCTTTGTTGCAGGCAACTCAGGTGCCTTCTCTAAGCTTGTGCAGTCTCTAAACATTGCCCCATAACAATCATCTGCCAAAACCTCTGCAGGTAATTCAGGTGCCTTCTTTAAACTGGTGCAGTGCTCAAACATAGAACTGTAGCAACTTTCTGCCAAGGTTGTTGCTGGTAGTGCTGGGGCTTTTTCTAGACTTGTGCAGTACTCAAACATACTATAGCAGCATTCCCTGTCTAATGTGGTTGCAACAAAATCTGGAACTTCAGTCAAAGACTCACACATATTAAACATATGATCGTAACATTGTATTGCTAATGTTTTTGCTGGCATGTTCGTAACCTTTTTCAGTCCTTTACAATTACTAAACATATTTGCGTAACAATTTTCTGCCAACGTTGTAGCGTAGAGAACGGGAGTTTCTGTCAGTCCATCGCAAGCCACAAACATATTCATATAACACCCCCAAGATAGTTCTGTTGCTGTAAGTTCTAGTTTTTTCTCTGGATGATTCTTTATATGCTTATTATTTGTGAAAAGGCGATAAAATGTAAATTTTTCTGTTAGTTTAGTGGTATTAGAGAAGTCGTTTGAGGAAATAAGACTCATGATGTTTCCGTAAATATAGCAATCCGACGAACAATCAAAGTGACTATACCTAGTATAATGCCATGAAAATTCAGTATTTTCATAAGATTCCATGTCGGTATAAAGATTATTATCTCCATAGAATGCCACTTTGTCGCCCTTTTTTACCGAAATTGCTTTTTTAGAGTTTGATGAAATGTTTATTTTTTTACCACCATTCACTCTATAGGTGACGCTATTTTTGGCATAGTTAGTGAATGAGATTTCGCCAGCCTGGATAGCTTCGAGCGTAAGCGGTGTTCCTGGGTCTTCCTTTTCTTTTTCCTCTTCTTTATCATCAGCTGGCTGGGTTTGTTGTGTATTATCGTTCGGATTGACAGGCTTTACAGGTGTTTCATCATCACCGTCATCACCGCACGAGGCCATAGTCATAGCCGTAAATCCACATACTAGGATGGCAAAAAGCATCCAAAGGAATTGTTTTTTCTTCATAATTGTTATTTATTTTTAGAGTTAATATTGTTGTTTATTGTTTTTAGTTGCGGCAAAGATACGAAAAATTCCTGAGACTCCAAACTTTTCGTTCTTTTTCTTTGAATAATCGGATATTATTCGTAATTTTGCTTTGCAAACGAACTAGAATACATAATCAAAAATGGAAAACAATCAAGACAAGGAGGCTCCAGTAATTCGCTTCGATTTGGAGGGGCCGGTAGATTATCGGGAACCAGCGTTTATAGAAGAGGCGAGACTGGGGAAAGACGGGAAGATTCAGGCTTACGTTCTGAAAAGGAATCCAAAGAGATAAGTGGAACAATAGCAGATGGTAGAGCAAGAGAAATGGAAATGGCAGGAACCGGGCACGACCTGGAAGGGGGTAGGCCTGTATCACATCACGCTGACAATCCCTGACCGCAGGCCTTTGTTGGGACGGCTTGAAATACCCGACAATGATCCGAATAAGGCTAAGGTGAAGCGTGCGGCGCTGGGGAATGCCTTGGTGGATTGCCTGCTGAGCATTCCACACTATCACCCAGAGGTGCAGATACTGCACTTTTGCCTGATGCCTGATCACCTGCATGCGGTGTTGTATGTCAGGCGCACCATGCCCACGGGCATCAGGGGCTTGGTGAGGGGCTTCTGGCAGGCTGCAAAGAAACTGGGGCGGGCTTGGACGGCGGCTCCTTCGATTGCTCCGAATGACATTCGGAAGAACTACCAAGAAGGAGCAGGAAACTACCAAGAAGGAGCAGGGAACTACCAAGAAGGAGCAGGGAACTACCAAGAAGGAGCAGGGAGCTGGCAGGGCGAGAGGGAAATACTGCAGCAAGCGACCGCCCAGCTGGAAACATTCTCTGCGGGGCTGCGCGAGCAGATGGGCGACGAGACCTACTACCAACTGCCGTCGGTATTTACTGAGATGCCTTTTATCCGACCGATGGGGCGCAATACACAACTGCCTAACACCATCCGATATGTTGACATGAACCCCCAGCGACTGGCCACCAAGCGCCTGAAGCCTGGCTTCTTCCATGTGCAACGGGAGATTGTAATTGGCGGACGTAGCTATGACGCGGTGGGGAATACGACGCTGCTGATGGCTGAGAAATTTGCCACGGTACACGTGAGGAGCACGATGGTGAAAGCGGCAGAACAAGGCGACACAGAGCCATTGCGCAACTACAAGAATGGCTGTGTGCTGGCGGCTCGCGAGGGGACGGTTATGGTGTCGCCGTTTATCTCGACCGATGAGAAACAGGTGATGCTGGTGTTGCTGCGAGAACAGCGGCCGTTCATCTGCCTTACGGATAATGGCTTTCGTGATTACTACAAGCCTTCCGATATCCTTTTCGACGCCTGTGCCGCTGGGCGAGTGCTGATACTCAGTCCTTGGCCGTATGATGGCGGTAAGCGGCACATTAGCCGCGCGGATTGTGTGGCACTCAACACTATGGCAGAAGAAATATGCCATCAGATTTGAACTAAACTCCAACATCTTCTGCAATGATTTGAATAAAGGATTTGATATAAAACAAGGATTGTCGGAATTCTTTGATTTGGGTCAACAAAAGGGACTGTTTGCGCACACAATCGACAAAAAAGTATTGCCAGTTCAGAAAATCGCCGTAACTTTGCAGCGTCAAAAGGAACAAAAGCCTGGCGACAAGGATAACAAAACACTATTATTAAGGTAGGAGCCTGATAAGAGGTAAAAAGAAAAAGGATAACAAAAGTATTCATTAAAAAAAGGATAACAACAAGAAACGAATTGAGGGCTCCGAGTAAAGAAAAGAAAGGGTAAAAAGATGAAAAAGATGATTCTGATGGTAGTGGCCATGTTCAGCATGACGATGACGTCATACGCTGAGAACGACAATGCTAATGCTACACTGAATGTGGAGGCCTACGACATGAACGTCAATATGCGCAAGCTGGCCGTGACGCTGGGTCTCACCTTCGAGCAGATGGAAGCTGTACAGGACATCCACAGTCAGTTCTGTGCCGAGATGATGCTCGCAGCACATTCCAGCAAGGACGAGCGTGACACGCTTGTTGAGAAAGCTGTAAAGAAGGACGTGCGCTACATGCACTACGTGCTCGACCAGAACCAGTACCGCAAGTATCTGCTTCTGCTGAACACCACGCTGCATAACCGCGGTCTGAAGTAAGCAAGTTGGCGTGTCGAACACGCACACTACGAAAAAAAATCTAATGTCAAGGCATCAGGGGAAGTGATTCTCTTGATGCCTTTTGTTTTACGGATGCTGATGGCAGAACTTTTTGCAGAACGAGGGCGTAAATGCATTTTTTATGGTACAATGGTGGCCGTTTCGAAAAAAAACAGTACTTTTGCAGTCAAAATCAAACAACAATTTAAAAAATACGGAAAGCTATGAAGTGTATGAAGACTTTGTTACTGTGGGCAGCCGCTGCCATTCTCGTGAGCTGTGGCACCACATCGACCGTGCCCATCACAGGGCGCAAACAGAACCTGCTCGTTACTGACGATCAAGTGAACTCAATGGCATTGCAGCAGTATCAGGAGACGCTGAAGCAGTCGAAACTCTCCACAAACAGCACTAATACCGCTATGGTGAAGCGGGTGGGGCAGAACCTGGCAAGTGCCGTGGAGAACTATCTCAGAAGCAACGGTCTGGCTGACGAGGTGAAGAACTACAGCTGGGAATTTAATCTGGTGCAGGACAATCAGGTGAACGCCTGGTGCATGCCTGGCGGTAAGATTGTGGTTTATGAGGGCCTGCTGCCCGTGACGCAGAACGAGGCTTCGCTGGCCATCGTGCTCGGTCATGAGATTGCGCATGCCGTGGCCAAGCACTCGGCTGAGCGACTGAGCAATGCCTATAAGGAGCAGTATGGTACGCAGATCCTGGGCTCGGTGCTGCAGGGGGCTGGCGTGAGCGAGAGCACCACACAGCTCTTGGCGCTGGCTCATTCGTTGGGCGGACAGCTCTGGACGTCGGGCTTCTCACGCAAGCAGGAGAGCGAGGCCGACCACATGGGACTGATCTTTGCCGCTATGGCTGGCTACGACCCGCAGGTGGCTACCTCGTTCTGGCAGCGCATGTCGGCACAGGGCAATGGCGGTGGCGGTCTGTTCAGCGATCACCCCTCGGATGAGACGCGTCTGCAGCAGATTCAGGGATGGATGCCCGAGGCGCTGAAATATTATAAGCCCGTGACCACCACGACCACTACAAAGAAGAGCACTACGAAGAAGAGCACTACGAAGAAATCTACGACGAAGAAGACGACTTCCAAGAAATAGAAGACAACAAGCTATCAATCAGCAGGAGGCTTTCTCTCAACGAGATAAAGCCTCCTGTTTTTTTGATTCTATACGCTCAAATCCCTAAGCTTGTTTCTTTACGTTCAAATCCCTGTAAAGCGATTAGTTGAAGAAGTTCCACGAGACGCCCATGTGGAAGGTGCTACGGTTCACGGGGTAGTGAGGGGCGAGGAAGGTCATGCGGTTGCCTGACTCGCCTGTGACGTTAGCCATCATGAAGAAGAAACGGGCATGCTTCAGATGGAGGTTGGCATAGAGATCCACGAAGGGGAAATTGCCTATCTCCACACGGCTGGAGGGATTCTCCTGCACAGCAAACTGGCTGACCTGCGGGCAGTAGTCGGGAGCATTGTATTTCGTGAAATAGGTAGCTGAGCCTCCCAGTTCCACACGCAACACACGGGCCACGATAAAGCGGAAATAGAGATTGGAGAAGACATTGAACGAAGGCAGGGGCAGCACTTCCTCGTTAGATGTTGACTGGTAGGTCAGGATGTTGTCCCAATGCAACGGGCCGAAGGCCAGCTTCTGGTCGAGTTGTGCGGTGAGCACATTGATGTTCGACGTCTGCTGATTCAGCCGTGCATAGATGCCAGTACGACCAGCCGTGGTGGTTGTGTAGCCCATAGAGAAGTAGGTGTAGTTCTGCAACTCCTCGATGGCCACGCGAAGACGGGTATTGGTCTTGTCGTAGCTGAAAACGCCCTCCAATCGGGTGCGTGTGGTCTGCTCCAGACTGCCGTTGTCCCACCAGAAATGCTTGCTGTGGTAGCGACGCTCGAAGAAGGTGGGGTTCAGACGGTGGAAATAGGCATTGGCGGCCAGACGCACGGTGTCGCCCCAAAGAGGGAAGTTAAGATCGGTGGAGAAATCCACCTTTAACTGACCGGCATCCTCACCGATGAGCCATGTCTCGGCCGTCAGATTATAGTGAAGGGTTGAGCCTTGTGTCTTGGAGAGACGGGCACCCACACTCACGTTATGTTCAGTCCAGCGCTCCATGCGACCTACGCTGTCGGCTGCCGTCTGGGGCATCTCAAATCGGCGCAGCTCATGGGTGGCAAAGGCTTTGAGGCCAGCTTTGGCATACTTGTTGAAGCCTTCAAGCAAAGCCACACCCAAGGTGTTCTTGATGTCGAAATGCTTGGCCTGATCGTAGATGGAGTCGGCGGCATAACCTTTGGGAACGGTACTAAAGTACTTGTCGCGATAGTAGCCAGAGGGAGTCTGGTAGGCCTGATAGATACGGTCGAAATTGTCGAGCTCCAGCGTGTGGATGAAGCTGGTCACGGGCACATATTCGTCCTTCATCAGCAATGACAGCGAGTCGGCAGCAGCCTCTACTGCCAGCAGCGAGTCGGCCATAGCCTTCGATGTGACCTTCACACGGCCGTTGGAAGTCGAGTCCTTTGTGAGCGAGTCGGCAGCAGCCAACTGCAAAGAATCCTTGGCCTGTAGCCGCAGCGAGTCGCTTGCCAGCCGCAGCGAGTCGGTCACGGGAGCAGGTTCGCGACCTGCCACACGTGCTCCATCGGGTCGGCCCTGAGCGGTGTGAGCCCCATCAGGACGTCCGGCAGGAGCCTTGTCGCCATCACCCTTCGCCCTCTTTTCTGCCTCATGCTGCTTGCTCGACTTCTGGGCAAACTGGCGGGCTTTGATTTCCTCGTCTGTCATCTTCACCTTGCGGTAGAAGCCCAGACTGTAGCGATGGGTGAGGAAGAGATGAGTGGAGTTATAGCGGTTCCAGTTTGATGAGAGCACGGTAGGAATCTCATTGTCAGAATAGGTCTCTGAGGTGAGTTCCGGGTGTGTGATATAGTTATCCTCGGTGATACCGCCATTCTCAGCTACTTTCTGATGGCGCAGGGCCACAATGGCGTGCAGCTGATAGCGGTCGCCGAGGTAGGAACCGTAGAAGGTGGAATTGAAATGCGAGATGGACTGGTTCTGGAAATAACCACGGGCGTAGGCATAGTTCACATCGAAACCTATGCCGATACGCTTGCCGGCATTCACGGCAAAGCGTGCCTGAAGGTGGTCTTCGCCATTGGTCTTGTCGCCACAGTTGTCGTAGCTCAGATTGGTGATAGGCGAGAGCGTGTTGGTGAAATGCACCTGGTCGGGGGTCTTCTGCACCTGATCGAAAGCCTGGGTGAAGATGAACTGCTCGCGGTCTGGCCTGTCGATAAAGATGCGGGAGAGGCGTGCCGAATAGTTCGAGCCCGTAGAGTTGTAGTCACCATAGCGTCCTGAGGTGAGGGTCGATTGCGGATAGAGGTCGGGCAGCGTATCGACCTCAGCACGGGTGATGTCGCCCAGCTTTCGGTCAACAGTCCACACATAGATGCCCTTGGGCACCACCTTATTCTTCTTCGTGCTGTCGTTTGAGTGGGGATTGAAACGCCCGCCACGGTCGTCTAACTCTTGGTAGTTGCCAAACTGGTCGGTGCCCGTGATGGTCTGGCTGCTGGCCGCGCCCGCAACGAGAGTCAGAAGAAATGCTGCTATCGATCTGTGGTTCATCAAGTCAATGTGGATTCAGAGTTTCAGCATGCGCAGGCTCAGCTCAATGAACTTCAATGCACCTGCGCCCAGGAAGAGATAGATGCCCATGTCGCGCGAATAGGCAAGCGTCACCACGATACCTGCCACGGCCCCGACGAGGAAGATTCCGTTGAGCCATTGGCGCAACACAAACGTCGGGCCCTGATCGCGGATGGGTTCCAGCTCGTGACGATGGCGATGCAACTCATAGAGGGGTGCCTGAGCTTCTGCTTCTTTCTTGTCGAAGTCTGTCATTATTTCTGAAGCAACTGAGTAAAGCGATTGAAGATGTAGTCCTTGCGGTCAATGGTCTTGCGACGGAACTTACCGCTGACGCGCGACAGCTTCGTCTGCTTCTTGTTCAGTCCGTAGCGGTCGGTGATCCACTCCTCAGCCTGATATGTGAACGGGTCGCGCTCCTCGTCATAGAGATAATGTATGCGCGTGAGCTGCACATTGGCTTCGCCGTCCTTGATGTCGGCAATGATGGTATAGAAGAAGCGGGTGCGGTCGAGATTCAAGGGCTTGTTTTTGAACACCAGCCACTCCTGATAGCTGGCCACAATCTGCTTGTAGTTCTGATCGTCAGACAAGGTGATGCGGCTCTGCTCAAACTGATTGGGCTCAGTCGTCATCTTGGTCATCTCGTCCAGCAGGGTCTCGTAGATCTGCTTCTTCGACTTGCCTTCGGCTTTAATCGTGGTGCTGAACACCACCTTTCCGTTCACCTCAGGCACGGCACCTGCCAAATATTTCTGATCGGCATTCACCACAGTTGTCTGTTCCCATGTGTTGTCCTGAGCCACAGCAGCCAGAGGCATCATCATCATCGCCATCACGAAGATTTTCTTCATATCAACAAGCTTTTTCATATCACTTTTACGTTGTGTTATAGAGTTTATTTGTTAAAGTTTTCTTTTTTAGTGCGGCAAAGTTACAAATAAAAACTCGAACAAGGCACATCCGAAGTGTTAAATGAGTGTAATGTGGGCACTTAGCTGTCTAACTTCTTCTTCAGGAACTGTCCTGTCACGCTCTCTTTGCATGCTGCCACCGTCTCGGGCGTGCCTGCTACTACGAGTGCGCCGCCTTTGTCGCCGCCGTCAGGACCGAGGTCAATCACCCAGTCGGCCTGACGGATCACGTCGAGGTTGTGTTCAATCACCAAGATGCTGTGACCACGCTCAATCAGGGCGCTGAAGGCATCGAGCAGACGGCGTATGTCATGGAAATGCAGACCTGTGGTCGGCTCGTCGAAGATGAAGAGGGTGGGCACTTGTCCCACAACGGAGCCTTGCTCACCGCCACGGGTCTTTTCTTGTCCGATGAAGTAGGCCAGCTTTACGCGCTGGTTCTCGCCACCCGACAGCGTAGAGGAATTCTGTCCCATCTTGATATAGCCCAAGCCCACATCACTCAGCGGCTTCAGGCGTTGCACGATGGCTTTCTGCCCATGTTGCGAGAAAAAGTCCAATGCCTCGTCGATGGTCATGTTCAGCACGTCATCGATGTTCTTCCCTTCATAGCGCACGTCCAGGATGTCGTGCTTGAAGCGGTGGCCGTGACAGGCCTCGCACTCCAGTACCAGGTCGGCCATGAACTGCATCTCGACGGTAATGGTGCCGGCTCCTTTACACTCGTCGCAGCGACCGCCATCGGCGTTGAACGAGAAATACTGGGCCGTGAAGCCCATCTGCTGAGACAGAGGTTGCTCGGCAAAGAGTTCGCGTATCGCATCGTAGGCCTTCACATACGTTGCCGGATTGGAACGTGTCGATTTGCCAATAGGGTTCTGGTCAACGAACTCAATGCGCTTGATGGCATCCACGTCGCCACCCAGTCCGGCAAACTCGCCAGGTGCATCGCACACATCGCCCATGCGTCGCTTCAGGGCAGGGTAGAGGATGCCTTTCACCAGAGAAGACTTGCCTGAGCCCGACACGCCAGTCACCACCGTCATCACGTTCAGCGGAATCTGTACGTTAATACCCCGCAGGTTGTTCATGCGTGCACCATTGATGTCGATGTGACGGTTCCAGGGACGGCGTGAGAGGGGTAGGGGGAGCACATCTTCATGCAGCAGATAGCGCACGGTGTGACTCTTGGGGAACTTTTTCAGGGCTGCAGGTGTGATGTCAGCATAGTTGCCGCTGAACACGATTTCACCTCCCAAGCGTCCGGCATCGGGCCCCACGTCGATCAGATAGTCGGCAGCGCGCATGATCTCCTCGTCGTGTTCCACTACGACCACCGTATTGCCCAAAGCCTGCAGATCTTTCAGCACACGGATGAGTCGGTCGGTGTCACGAGAGTGGAGTCCGATGCTCGGTTCGTCGAGGATATAGAGCGAGCCCACCAGACTGCTTCCAAGCGATGTGCAGAGGTTAATGCGCTGACTTTCGCCGCCCGAAAGAGAGTTAGAGAGACGGTTGAGCGTCAGATAGCCAAGTCCCACGTTTACAAGGAATTGCAATCTCGAGGTAATCTCCGTGCGCAATCGTTTGCCCACTTGCGCATCATGCTCGTTCAACTCCAGTTGTGCAAACCACTCACGAAGGTTGGCCACAGGCATTTGCACCAGGTCGGTAATGCTGCGTCCACCTATCTTCACATAGTTGGCCTCAGGCTTCAAACGGGTGCCGTGACAATGATTGCAGGTGGTCTTGCCACGATAGCGGCTCAACATCACACGATACTGAATCTTGTACTGATTCTCGGTCAGCATCTGGAAGAAGGAGTCGATACAGGGCTTGTCGTGCAAGTCCTTGCCTCGGTCGCTGGGCAGTCCGTGCCAAAGCATGTCACGCTGTTTCTGGCTCAGGTTGTAGTAAGGCTCGAAAATGGGGAAGTCATCGTTGGCCGCATTACGGCAGAACCAGTTTTTCCATTCACTCATCTTCTCGCCGTGCCAGCACACCACGCAGCCGTCATAGACCGAGAGCTCCGTATTCGGAATCACCAAATGCTCATCGATACCGATAATCTTGCCGAAGCCCTGACACTCAGGACAGGCGCCGATGGGCGAATTGAAGGAGAACATCTGGTCGTTCGGTTCTTCGAATTTGATGCCATCGGCCTCGAAGCGTGTGGAGAAGTCATACACCAGATTAGAGGGCAGGAACATCAGCCGCATCTCTCCCTGTCCCTCATAGAAGGCAGTCTCGGCTGAATCTACCAGACGGGCAATCGCATCTTTGGCATCATCCACCGACAGGCGGTCGATGACAAGGTAGATGTTTTCGTCGGAGTTTCCGGAATATCTGGAATCTCCTGAGTTTACGGAGTTTCCGGCTTTTCCGGAGCTTCCGTTTTTTCCGGCTTCTCCAGCATGCTGGCCCTCCAGATAGTCATCAATCCGCTGAAACTCTCCTCCAGCGAAGATGCGCACATAGCCCTGCAGGATGCTGGCCTTCAACTGCTGTTCAACCGTTCGGCCTTCATGGATGACCAGCGGCGCCATGACCACATATTTCGTGCCTTTTGAGAACTCCAGCGTTTTCTGCACCACGTCCTCGGTAGAGTGCTTCTTGACCTCCTCGCCGCTGACAGGCGAATAGGTGTGACCGATGCGGGCAAATAGCAGTCGCAGGTATTCATAGATCTCCGTGGAGGTGCCTACGGTGCTTCGCGGGTTGCGGGCTATCACCTTCTGTTCAATGGCGATGGCGGGCGGTATGCCGCGAATGAAGTCGCATTCGGGCTTGTTCATGCGTCCCAGGAACTGACGGGCATAGCTCGACAGGCTTTCGACATAGCGGCGCTGGCCTTCAGCATAGAGCGTGTCGAAGGCCAAGGAAGACTTGCCCGAGCCTGAGACACCGGCAATCACCACAAACTGATTGCGAGGGATGCTCACGTCAACGTTCTTCAGATTGTTGACGCGGGCTCCCTTGATTTCAATAATGTCCTTACTCATGTACAGAGGGTGATGAAACAATCCTGATTATTTTTCTACTTGAAGGCCACGACCTGCTCCAGCTGCTCGTCGAGATAGAACGTCTGCTTCAGCGTGTCGCCTTCGTCATACACATATTCCATACGAATGAAATAGAGCATGTTGCCGCTCGTCTTCATGGCGTAATTGATGCCGCTCTTGAACACGGGGCTTTCTCGCTGCTGCATGTCCTGAACCAAGGAGTCCTTGATCACCTTGGTGGTGTTCAGCTTGCTGAAGCTGAGAATGTCCACCTTGTCAGGATTCAGGGCATTTTGCTTGACAAAGTCCTTCACGAGGCATTCTGCATCGTACTGCTGACCGCAAGAGACGAAGAGCAGCACTCCCAGGAGGCTGGCGAATGTGATCAGTCGTTTCATTTCTTAGGAATTCTTTTAAGCACCAGCAACAAATGATCCCACACCATCTGCACCGTAGGAATATGCAGGCGCTCGTCGGGCGTATGGACAAAACGGAGGGTAGGACCGAAACTCACCATGTCGAGGTTGGGGTAGCGCTCAGAGAACAGACCGCACTCCAGACCGGCATGAATGCCTCTCACGATGGGAGCCTTGCCGAACAGTTCCTTGTAGGTCTCGGTCACAATCTCGGTGAGCTTGCTCCCCGGACGCATCTTCCAGGCAGGATAGCCGTCGCTTGAAGCTGCCTTGGCACCTGCCAATTCGAAGGTGGCCACAATCGTAGCGCACATGTTGTCAAGGTTCGACATCACATTGGAGCGTTGCGACGAGAGAATGTTGATTTCATTCTCCTCTGAGTGTACGCTGGCGATATTGCTTGAGGTCTCCACCATGCCGCCCAATGCTTCATCCTGACAGATGGCATAGATGCCATTATCCACAGCCTGCAGGGCACGCACGAAATTCAGGGCTACGCCAGCCTCAATCACGGGCTCGGCTTCACACGATTCCATCGACCACACCATCTGGGTGTCGGTCACGTGGAACTCGTCTTCCACCTGTGCTGCAAACACGTTCCAGTCGGCACGCACGTTCTCCTTATATTCTGAGGGTACGCCAATGACAAACGAGCCGTCGCGAGGAATGGCATTGTGCAACTTGCCTGAATGGAACTGTGCCAGACGGATGCCTTCGTAGCGGTTCATTTCCTGATAGAGAAAACGTCCCAAGATCTTGATGGCGTTGGCGCGCTTCTTATTGATATCGTCGCCCGAATGGCCACCCACGAGACCCTTCAGCTGGCAGCGCACGAAAAACAGAGTAGGGGCTTGCTCTCGCTGGAAGGTGAACTTTGCCTGAGTGTTACGGCCTCCAGCACAGCTGACGAATATCTCGCCCTCGTCCTCAGAGTCGAGGTTGATCAGGTAGTCGCCCGTCATGAAGCCTGCCTTCATACCTTCTGCACCCGTAAGACCGGTCTCTTCGTCACGGGTGAACACACACTCAATGGGGCCATGCTCAATATCGTTGCTCTCAAGGATGGCCAGTTCGATGGCACAGCCGATGCCGTCGTCAGCACCCAGCGTGGTGCCTTCAGCCGTCAGCCATTCGCCGTCGATATAAGTCTTGATGGCATCATGGTCAAAGTCAAACTCTACGTCCACCAGCTTGTCGCACACCATATCCATGTGGCTCTGCAGGATCACCGTCTTACGGTCTTCCATGCCTGGTGTAGCAGGCTTACGGATAATCACATTGCCCGTCTCATCCACGTTGGTGGCCAGCCCGTGGCTTTCGCCCCAGTTTTTCAGATAGGCAATCATTTTCTCTTCACGCTTCGATGGACGTGGAATTTCGTTAATCTTTGCAAACTGCTGGAATACGACAGCAGGTTTTAACTCACTTTTATTCATTTTTCAGTATTATTTAATCTTAATTCTGTTTTGTTTCAGCATTATTGCGTACCTTTGCACCCAAAATTGGGGCAAAGTTAATAAAAATGACGGAAATTCTTCTATCTACTGCGTTAATAATTGCTATATCGATAGCTTTTTTATGCGTAAAACTCATTTTCCGCAAGAATGGTAGCTTCTCGTCTCAGCATATTCATGATTCTGAGGCCATGAAAGAACGAGGCATTCATTGCGTGATGGATCAAGACCGCGAAATGAGAACCAAGAGTCCGTTTGCCGTCGATGAGAGAAGAAAATAGTCATTTTAACTGCCATTTAATAAAAGGTAGTCCTTAAAACTGCCATATATATAAGTGTAAATAAGAAATAATTATTAAATTAAATAAGGTATAAATGAAAAAGAACTTCGTACTTGTACTGATGGCTGCCATTGCAATGGTATCGTGCAACAACCAGAGCCCGAAGATGGACGAACAGCCCGTCGAGGTCTCCAGCCAGAATGAGAGCGGCATTAAGATTGCTTATGTTGAGGTTGACTCGCTGATGACTCAGTTTGAGTTTGCCAAAGAGAAAACCAAGGAAATTGAGAAGAAGAGTCTCAATGCCCGCAACACGCTTACTCAGAAAGGCAACCAGCTTCAGAATGCAGCCAACAACTTCCAGCAGAAACTTCAGAACAATGGCTTCACCAGCCGTGAACAGGCCGAGAGCGTGCAGCAGAGTCTGCAGCGCCAGCAAAACGACCTTGCAGCCTTGCAGGCTCGTTTTGAAAGCGAACTGGCTAACGAGTCGCAGAAGTTCAACAATGCCTTGCGTGACTCGCTGAATCATTTCCTGGAGATTTACAACAAGGATAAGAAATACGACATGATCCTGGCCAAGAGCGGCGACAATATCCTGATGGCAAATCCCAAATATGACATCACACAGGATGTGATCAACGGTCTGAACAATCGTTACAAAAAATCAGCCAAGGAAACTGGGGCTAAAGACGAGAAGAAATAATTGAAGGTTTTATCGCAAGGTCTCAAATACTGAAACCTCTAAACTGATAAACAAATTAATATAACAAAAGAATGGATTTCTCAAACCTCGAGGAATCCATTCTTTTTTATTTTCATGGGGGATGATTCATTCTTTCCAAAATACTCTATTTATCATAATGCCGATTCTAATAAAATAGAGCTTGTTTCTACGGAATATCCAGAATCCTCCTCCAGAAAATCCAGAAACTCCAAAAATCCGGTAAACCGTCAGACTTATTCAGGCACCTCAAATTTCTTACCAGTCTGACGAATCAGTTCACGTACGAAATTAAGCGTATAGCCGGGACGTTTGACGGGTGCGCCGAGTCCGGTTTCTGTTCGCTTGAATTTTCCGTCCTGTTCTGGCTTCACGATCATATCGTTATATTTCACGATGAGATATGTGGCCAATGAACGCCAGCAGCTGAGCATCTCGTCGGCCTTCGTGGCCGTATAGTTCGTCAGATAAGCCACGCGTTCGCTTCTTTCTGAAATCAGCAGCGCGCGGTCTTCCACATCTTTTTGAGCCATGAAATACGACTGTTCGAGCGAGTCACGCACTTGCTGTAGCGACGGGAACATCAGCGAATAGCGCGGATACACCATGTTCGACACCCAGTTCTGTACCCAGTAAGCATTGTCCATCGAGAAGTTCAAGGCATCGGCCCCAGGCGTGTTGTATGGGCGTGGCGATTCGGTTGCACAGCAATAGACGGGTGTGTAAGGCACCATGTTACCGTCGTCATTGCCAAACCAGAGAATGCCCCCTATTTCTCGCGGCAACCATGATCTCATCTGGCTGACATAAGAAAAGCCCGTCTGCTGCGTAGATGTCGGACGCTCGTTGAAGTATTTCTTGCCATCCACCTTATAATAAAGAGGTGTCGGACGATAAGGCATCTCCCAGATACCGCCGCCTATGTCGCTGTCGAGAGCAAACGGCGTGCCCTCATAATGGTCGCGCATGGCAGTCTCCACGTCGGCGACGCTCAGCTTCCTGTTGGGCTTCACCCAAAGCGGCATAGGCTCTGCATCCTGTGCTCTGCCCTCAGCCCAAGGCAGAAAAGCGTCCATTCCATCGGCAAACCTGCGGAAGAAGCTCCACACACGGGCATCACAGATGCGACGGCCGCCGAAATCAGGAAAAGCGTAGGTGTTACAGAAAGAGAACTCCTCGTCTTTACCGCTGAACCACCCCATTTTACGGGCATAGCTCACCACGTTTTTCGAGAACAGCACATCACCCGACTTGTCCTTCATGTTGAAGCGCGAGATGCGGCTCTGATTGGCATGGCCGCAGATCATATCGTCGGGAATGCGCAGGGCCACCCACACCGTTCGCTCCTTCGACAGCTTACGGTCGCTGGCACATCCCATCATCTCCATGATCCAAGCCTCGTTGGGGTCGCAGATGGTGAAGGTCTCCCCTTCCGAGTTATAGCCATATTGCTCCACCAGGCTTGTCATCACGCTGATGGCCTCGCGAGCTGTCTTGGCGCGTTGTAACGTGATATAGATGAGCGAACCATAATCCAGTATGCCTGTCGTATCCACCATCTCTTCCCTTCCGCCGAAGGTGGTCTCCCCTATCGTCAGCTGCCATTCGTTGATGTTGCCCACCACGTTGTAAGTCTCCTCTGCCTCGGAAATGTCGCCCGTATAAGCGTTGGTGTCCCAGTTCACCACGCGTCGCATCGTGCCTTTCGCGTGCTTAGCGGCAGGAAAGTGACAGAGATTCTGAAACATGCCGTAGTCATCGGCGTTGTAGGAGCAGATAACTGAGCCATCCTTCGATGCTTTCTTGCCTACGATAAAGTTGGTACAGGCTGCTGCTCCGATGGCAGCGGTCAGCATGACCGTGACTAAAATTTGCTTTTTCATCATTGTGTTTATTTGTTTCGTTTATTTTGTTACAGATATCTTTTCAGTTTACAAGGAATTTACATCACGAAATCGACGCCGAGGACGAAGCGAGGATGGCTATTCAGGAAGTCATGACCCCAGAGGTAGAAGTTCCAGTTCTTCAGCGTGAAATAGAAGCCTGCGGCTGGCTCGATGTCTTGGTTGAATTCCCAGGAATGGACGGCACCTGCCATCGGGGTGATGGAGTGGCCATTGGAAAGGGGGATGGTGTAGCCAAGGTACTCGTAGTTGGAAAAGGTGTTGGGCGCGCCATCGTTGACTACCCACCAAGTGTTGGTACACCAGAAGAGACGGCTGTCGGCAGAAATAGCTCCATTCATGTAGAGCGCTGAAGTCAGATAGGCAAAGTGATAGTTGTGGTTCAGGTCGAAAGACGATATCACTTCCGCACCGACATTATACCATTTGCCCATGCACGTTCCATAGCGCACGAGTGTACCCCAGTAGGTGCAGTCGGGGCCTGTGTAGAGGTCGATACCCGTAGCAAAATGGTTGCCCAGACCATACTGGAAGGTGGTGTAGGTTTCCTGATGATTGATGCCCGGTCGGGCTTTCACCGATGTGTAGCCATACAACTTTCCGTCGCCCACGGTGCCAGCAAAATACGGTATTTGGGCAAGGGCTTTCGCTGGGAAAAGAGCTGCGATGATGACGGTAAGAAGCAGGCAGCATCTGACTTGCAGGGCGATGGATTTGATAGTATATTTCATGATTCTACGGTTAATCGTTATCTTTATTCTGCAAATTTACACAATTCGATTTATCCGAATGGCAAAAACCATCAGAATCTTTGTCGTTTCAACATTTTTTTTGTATTTTTGCAGCCTGTTAAGGGTTTATTTACTTGCAATCAAAGAAATGAAATACAACGACCTATTCATAGACTTCGATGACACGCTCTACGATACGCATGGCAATGCTGTCATTGCCTTGCGAGAGACGTTTGAAGCATTCCACTTGGAGCGGTTCTTTGCTGACCCGCATGTGTTCTATGATGCCTACTGGGAGGCCAATATCGACCTGTGGCGCAGATACTCAAAAGAAGAAATCACGCGAGACTATCTGATTGTGGAGCGTTTCCGACGCCCTCTCAACGTGTCACCACAGCTGAAGGGAACCGACCTTCTGAGTGATGAGTTCTGCATAAAAGTAAGCGATGTGTTTCTGGCTTATTGTGCAAATAAGCCCGGCGTAGTGGAAGGTGCGCATGAACTGATGGATTACCTGAAGGGAAAAGGCTATCGCATGCATATGACCAGCAACGGCTTCCATGAAGTGCAATACAAGAAGCTGGCTGCCTGCGGGCTCAGCGACTATTTCGACACCATCATCCTCAGCGAGGATGCCGGTGTGAACAAACCGTCGCCTCAGTATTTCGACTATGCCCTCAACGTGTCAGGTGCGAAAAGAGAAACCACGCTGATGATTGGCGACAACCTACAGACCGACGTCCTGGGCGCGTTAGGTGCCGGTATTGATGCCCTGCTCTTCAATCGTTGGGGAGTCGATGTCAAAGAAAGCCCGCAAACTCCAACGTTTGTTGTTGACCGTTTGCGGGATGTGATAGGAATCCTATAACGCGTTTGATTCCATTGCAGATAGGAGCCGCTTTTTATTCCATGCAAGCCTTGATCTTGGCTATCATGTCCTGATATTCGGCATTAGAGAGATAAACCTTGCCAGGATTCATCTGGAACACGCCACCATAGTCGGGGCCGTCAACATACTTGGGAGCGAGGTGGAAATGCAGATGAGAAAGCTTGTCGCTGTAAGCGCCATAGTTGATCTTCTCCGGATTGAACGCTTTCTGCATGGCACGGGTGACGCGGGCCACATCGGCCATGAAGGCATTGCGCTCGTCATCACTCAGCTCGTTGAGGTCGTTGACATGACCATCGTAAGCCACGAGGCAACGGCCATGATAGGTCTGTTCCTTAAATAGGAAAGCACGGGAAACACTCAGATGACAAATCTCAATCATCAGGTCGTGGAGCGTCTGATTGTTGGTGCAGTAGAGACACTGCTTAGGATCACTTTGCATAATTCGATTAGTTTTTTTGATTGTTATTATTATAATAAGGTGTAATTGTTAGCATATATCGAAGTGCAAAGTTAGTGAAAAGTTCCGTCACGGCAAAGCAATCTGCTGAGAATTTTATAATTTCATGCTGTTATCGCGCACATATGGGAGGGGGCGGCGTGTCATTTTTAAAGCAAAAACATGATAAAAGTAGCAAAAAGTAAGTTATTCGATAAAAAAGTTGTAAAAATGTTTGGAGATTCGATTTTTTTCTATACCTTTGCACCCGTAAACGTAAAAATGACACCAATACATTAAACAATTCAATAGTAACTCTTAAAAAACAAGTAAAAAGATTATGAATGCAGCACAAGTTGTAGAAGATCTCAAAAAGAGATTTCCCAATGAGCCGGAGTACATCCAGGCAGTGAGTCAGGTTCTTCCCACCATCGAGGAGGAGTACAACAAGCACCCCGAGTTCGAGAAGTACAATCTGATTGAGCGTCTGTGTATCCCCGACCGCGTTTTGGAATTCCGTGTCACATGGGTTGACGACCAGGGTAAGGTTCAGACCAACATGGGTTACCGTATCCAGCACAACAACGCCATTGGCCCGTACAAAGGCGGTCTGCGCTACCACAAGAGCGTGAACCTGGGTAT
>JAEEGL013774996.1_pt1 | contig 22870 bp, 18 predicted proteins | sample 9134231 | NCBI WGS metagenome assembly JAEEGL01 (sample SAMN16246548, study PRJNA631951) | gut metagenome | biome: gut microbiome; feature: rumen; material: fiber-attached | host: Bos | place: Iran: Karaj | collected 2018-10 | reverse complement strand
ATGGTCTGATTCTGCTCCAACTCAGCCTTCTTTTCTTCAATCTTGAAGTTGGCCTCCTTGATTTTCTTGTTGCAGAGCTCAATTTCGAGGGTCTGGAACTCGATTTCCTTAGACAGCGTGTCGTACTCACGATTGTTCTTGACATCGTTCAACTGAGTCTTGTAACGCTCGACACTGGCCTTAGCAGTCTCTATTTCGCCCTTTTTCTGGGATACAGCACGCTGATACTCGTCGATATCGTTCTGGATTTTCTCGATGCGGGTGGTAAGACCAGCAATCTCGTCTTCCAGGTCTTCTACTTCCAGGGGCAACTCGCCTCTGAGGGCACGGTTCTCGTCAATTTCTGAGAGCGTGGTCTGCAGTTGGAAGAGGGTTTTCAGGCGCTCTTCTACTGACAGGTCTGTAGGATCTTTCTTTGCCATAATGTTTCTCTTTTTTTTGTTATTTCGTTATTACGTTGTTTCGTTATTACGTTATTTCGCCTAAAGATAAAAAATTGGATTGGTGTTCGTTTCTGCAATCTCCGTGCGTACTCCTGGGCACTCCTTATTAATAATATCACGGAAAATCTCTGCGGTAAATTGCTCGCTCTGATAGTGACCAATGACACATATCTGCAGACGCTGCTCGTAGCCGAAGTACTGATGATAGTGCATTTCACCCGTTATGAAGGCATCAGCGCCCTGGCACAGCGCATCGTCCAACAGGAAATCACCAGCACCGCCACAGATAGCAACCTTACGGATAGGACGGCGCAGCAGTTCGTTGCACTGAGCACATTCAACATCAAACTGACGCTTGACCAGCAAGACGAAGTCATCAGCAGCCATCTCGGAGGGCAGTTCACCTATCACGCCACTACCCGCCTCTACGCCATCTACCGTCTTCTGGGCAAAGAACCGACTATTCTGCAGTCCCAGTCGCTCGGCAATTTTCCAGTTGACGCCGCCCAACGCATTGTCCATGTTGGTGTGCATGGAAACGATAACAACATCGTTCTTCAGCGCCTTGATGACACTGCGCTGTACATAATCTGCACCGCTAATCTGCTTGAGTCCACGGAACAAGAGAGGATGGTGGCTGACAATAAGATTGCAGCCTTTGCGGATGGCCTCATCAACAATCTGTTCGTTGACGTCCAGACACAATAATGCCCCTGAAACATCCGCCTCTGTCAGTCCCAATTGCAAGCCAGCATTATCCCAACTTTCCTGCAAGGGCAGAGGCGCGAACTGTTCAAGGGCGTCAAGCACTTGTCGTATTTTCACGCTTCTTATTATGTTTTGAAAGTGCAAAGTTACAAAAAAAGTGACGGATTACATGTATAATCCGCCACTTTTATATTTTTTTAATTTTTCAACGCTCCACTGGTTTATGTAAACCACTTCTCGTTGTCCTTCTCATGACAATAGCTGGTGCCATCGAAGCAGTGTGTACAAACCTGATCCTTAGGTAGGCCGATAGAGTCTATCAGGTCTTCAATGGTGGCAAACTTCAACGAGGTCAGTCCCAAGCGGCGAGCAATTTCCTGCACCATGCGCTCATACTCAGGTGTACCTGTTTTGGCATATTCATTGAGTTTTTTCTTGTCATCGCCCTCGAAATCGCGGATAATACGACGTGTAATAAGTTCAAGATCGCTCTTTGACGAGGTAAAGCCGATAAACGGACAGCCATAGACCAGTGGCGGACAAGAAATGCGCACATGAACCTCCTTGGCACCATTGTCAAAGAACGTACGAACATTGTCACGGAGCTGCGTTCCACGCACGATGGAGTCATCGCAGAAGACGACACGCTGGTCCTTCAGAATGGCCGGATTTGGAATAAGCTTCATTTTAGCCACCAAGTCACGACGGTTCTGGTTGCCTGGTGTGAAAGAGCGTGGCCATGTTGGTGTGTATTTCAAGACTGCACGTTTGTATGGTATCTTCTTACCTTCACTATAGCCCAGCGCCATACCTACGCCCGAGTCAGGAATGCCACAGACTACATCAGCTTCAATGTTGTCTTTCTCTCCCAACAAGCGTCCATTCTTCTCGCGTACATATTCTGTATTAATACCCTGATAGTCACTGGCTGGGAATCCATAGTATACCCAAAGGAATGAACATATCTGACAACGGCTGAAAGGCTTCTGCAGCACCTCAAGACTGTCAGCATGCAACTTCACGATTTCGCCAGGTCCCAGATCGCGCAACACTTTGTAGTCGAGGTTGGGGAAACAGGTGGTTTCGCTTGTGACTGCATACGACTGAATAAACTCGTCAGTACCTACAGGTGACAGACGATGAATCTCCTTCTTACCTATAACGATGGGGGTGCGTCCCAAAAAATCACGTGCAGCGATGATGCCATCCTCCGTAAGAATCAGTATGGAACAAGAGCCCTCAATCTTTTGGTATACCTTATTAATACCCTCCACAAAGGAGTTGCCCATATTAATAAGCAGAGCGACAAGTTCAGTCTGGTTGATATTGTTGGCAGACATCTCACTAAAGTGCATACGCTGCTTCAACAGTTCTTCGGCAATCTCTCTCAAGTTATTGATTTTGGCAACAGTGACCACTGCATAGCGTCCCAGATGGGAGTTGACGATGATGGGTTGTGGGTCGGTGTCACTGATTACTCCAAGACCTTGATGACCTTTAAATTCATCGAGTTCGTCTTCGAAGCGTGAGCGGAAATAGTTGCGCTCCAACGAGTGGATAGAGCGGTGGAAGCCACTTTCCTCATCGAATGTCACCAGTCCGGCGCGTTTGGTACCTAAGTGTGAATTGTAGTCTGTGCCGTAAAACAAATCGTTTACGCAGTCCTTTGTAGAGATTGTGCCAAAGAAGCCACCCATAATGTTTTTTTACCTTTTGTGTCAATAATACCTTTATGGGCTGCAAAATTACAAAAAAATCGGCAACCAGCATAAGAGTTACCGATTTTTTTTCGTAAAAAATATTAATCCTTATTCCCCGTCAAGTCTCAGCACCCCGTCAACATGATAATAATACCTATTGCCAATAAGAGCGCCCAAAGCTGCCACTGAGCCTTCATGGGCACAAAGGCACGCTGCAAGGCATGACGATAAAAAGGCCACAACGACTGCCAGCGTGTGGCGCCATTGGCCACCAGGTATTCGCGCAGTGAATCATGTTCCTTTCTATCCTGGCGATAACTCCTTATAGCCCGCAGAACGGCATAATAGCCTTTCCACACAACGATAACAGCCACCAAAAGAAGGTATATGCGCATTACAGATCGATATAATTATCGTTTAACGGGTTAAAGACGGTCAGTACGATACGCCCATCGTTAGCAGCATCTGACATCATACGAGCAGCTTCCTCCTGCTGCTGACTATTGAGGGGTTTGTCTGGCTCGTCAACCAACAAGATTTTCTTGTTTGATTGTACTGCAAGGCGCAATAGTTCGACATAGTCGGTAGGCACCTTAGTAAAGCCCTCGGGCACGGAGATGCGCTGGGGTACATAAGCTAAAAAACGACGGAAATAGGTTGCAGACTTTAGTGTCAACATTTCACCGTCAATACAGATATGGCCGCTGGAAACAGGAATCAGTCCCATAATAGCGCGAAGTAAAGTAGACTTTCCCTTACCTCGCATACCCACAATCTGTCCTTCCTCGATAGTCACCGAGAGGTCTTTGATGAGCTCTCCGATAGTTACATTGTGCAGTTCTAACATCATAACATGCTGCAAAAGAATAAAATAATCTGCTGCAAAAGTATAAAAAAAATATGAATTACACGAATTATACGAATTATTTTTATACTTTTGCAACATGAAAACGACGAAAAGACGTATGTTAGCAGAATGGGAGCACCAAAGTCAGGTACAGCTGACATGGCCACACAAGGATACAGACTGGGCCCCCATCCTTGACGAAATCACTGCCGTATACGAAGAAATGGCACGTGAAATCCGTAAGCACGAACCTCTATTAATAGTAGATGCCATACCCCATAACGACACATGGGCTCGTGACCACGGATTCATCACGGTGGAAGCCGCCTTCTCCCCCCGCAACGCCGAGCCCTGCCATAGCAGCGAAGAAGAAAGGGAGAGCAGATTGCTTCTGCTGGACTTCTGCTTCAATGGCTGGGGCGAGAAATTTGAGGCTAAGCTTGACAACCAGATTAACAAGAACCTCTACGAGCAAGGACTTATCAAGGGTATCTATGAAGACCATCTGGACTTTGTGCTGGAAGGAGGTTCAATTGAAAGTGACGGAAAAGGCACCATCTTCACAACGGAATGCTGCCTGATGGCTCCTCACCGCAACCAACCACTGACAAAAGCTGAGATTGAAGAACGCTTGAAGAATTGGTTGGGAGCCGAGCGTATCGTATGGCTGCAGCATGGTTCACTCATTGGCGACGACACCGATGGGCACATTGACACGTTGGTCAGAGTATGCCCTGACGACACCTTATTATATACTGGAGGCGACGCAGACCATCCAGACCTTCAACTGATGGAGCAGGAACTGGAGGCTCTACGCACCCTTGACGGCAAGCCCTATAGACTACTGCACCTGCCTCTGCCCCGCCCTATCTATGACGATGGTGACCGACTGCCTGCCACATACGCTAACTATCTGGTAATCAATGGCGCAGTGTTGGTACCCACCTACAAACAACCCGACTTAGACCAAGAAGCCATGGACATCATACAGCAAGCTTTCCCCGACAGAGCAATCGTGGGTATTGATTGCTGTGCTGTCATCAAGCAACACGGCAGTCTGCACTGTTGTACAATGCAGTACTATTAAAAAAGGTAAAAAAGTAAAACGTCCAAAAGGTAAAAAGAAGAAAAAGTTGTAATTTTGCGCCCAATATGAAAATAGGTATCATTCAACAGCACAACAGCGAGGACGTGAAGTCCAACATTCTCCATCTGGCTACGAAAATTCGCCAGTTGGCCAAAGCTGGGGCTGAGCTCATTGTCCTACAGGAGTTGCACAACTCGCTGTATTTCTGTAAAAAGGAAGATGTAGACCTCTTCGACTTAGCAGAAACCATCCCTGGACCATCAACAACATTCTTTGGCAATCTAGCTAAGGAGTTGCAAGTAGTCATTGTCACTTCACTCTTTGAGCGTCGTGCTACAGGGCTGTACCACAATACGGCCGTCGTACTGGAGAAAGATGGTACCATTGCGGGCAAGTATCGCAAGATGCACATCCCCGACGACCCCGGCTACTACGAGAAATTCTACTTCACTCCTGGTGACCTCGGTTTTCACCCCATTCAGACCTCTGTAGGCAAATTAGGCATACTGGTATGCTGGGACCAATGGTATCCGGAAGCAGCCCGACTGATGGCTTTGCAAGGTGCAGAGCTGCTAATCTACCCCACTGCTATCGGCTACGATCCCAACGACACGCCACAAGAGCAGGAGCGTCAGCGTATGGCTTGGCAGACGGTGCAGCGAGGACATGCTGTAGCCAACGGGATTCCTGTCGTAACTGTCAACCGCTGTGGCGAAGAGGACGGTGTTCCTTTCTGGGGTACCAGTTTTGTGGCAGGTCCTCAAGGCGAACTGCTCTACGAGGCACCTATTATAGAAGAGGTGACCAAGGTCATCGACGTAGACATTAAGCGCTCTGAGCAGGTGCGCCGTTGGTGGCCCTTCCTCAGAGATCGCCGCATAGAGTACTACAACGACTTAACGCGCCGTTTCATTGATAAATAGTAAATTGTCTAATAGTAAATTATATTGATGGCAAACAATTTAAGATTTCAGGTAGTAGAGGAGGCATTCAAGAAGCACGCACTCGAAGTAAAAGCACCCAACGAACGGCCCTCTGAGTATTTTGGCAAGTATGTCTTCAACAAAGAGAAGATGTACCGCTATCTGCCAAAGAGCGTCTACGACAAGATGATTGATGTGATAGACAATGGTGCCAGTCTGGACCGTTCTATTGCTGACGCTGTAGCTGACGGCATGAAAAAATGGGCGCTGGAGATGGGGGTTACCCACTACACCCACTGGTTCCAGCCGCTGACAGAGGGTACTGCTGAGAAGCACGATGCCTTCGTAGAGCACGACGGCAAGGGTGGTATGATAGAGAAGTTCTCCGGCAAACTGCTGGTTCAGCAGGAACCTGACGCCAGTTCTTTCCCCAATGGCGGCATCCGCAACACTTTCGAAGCACGCGGCTACTCAGCTTGGGATCCCACTTCGCCCGTGTTCATCATCGACGATACACTGTGTATTCCAACCATCTTCATCGCTTATACCGGCGAGGCTCTCGACTACAAGGCTCCACTACTCCGTGCACTGCATGCTGTAGGCAAGGCTGCCAAGGATGTTTGCCAGTATTTTTATAATGACGTGACCAAGGTGCAGGTGAACTTAGGTTGGGAACAAGAGTATTTCCTTGTTGACGAAGGTCTCTACTCTGCCCGTCCTGATTTGTTAATGACTGGTCGCACGTTGATGGGTCACGAGAGCGCTAAGAACCAGCAGATGGACGACCACTACTTCGGCACTATTCCCGATCGTGTGGTTGCTTTCATGAAAGACTTGGAGATTCAGTCGCTGGAGTTAGCCATCCCTGTCAAGACACGCCACAACGAGGTAGCTCCCAACCAGTTTGAGTTAGCTCCCATCTTCGAGGAGTGTAACTTGGCCGTAGACCACAACATGCTACTGATGTCACTGATGAAAAAGGTGGCACGCAAGCATGGCTTCCGCGTGCTTTTGCACGAAAAGCCCTTCGATGGCATCAATGGTAGCGGTAAGCACAACAACTGGAGTTTGTCAACAGACACAGGCGTGTTGCTGCATGCCCCCGGCACGACTCCAGAGGAGAACCTGCGTTTTATTACCTTCATTGTTGAGACGCTGATGGCTGTATACAAGCACAACGGACTACTAAAAGCATCCATTATGAGTGCTACCAATGCCCATCGTCTGGGCGGCAACGAGGCACCTCCAGCCATTATCTCCAGTTTCTTGGGCACACAACTCACGGAGTTGCTTGACCACATCGAGACATCGGAGACCAACGAACTCTTCAACCTAAAGGGTAAGAAGGGTATGCAGATTGATATTCCGCAGATTCCCGACCTCATCGTTGACAATACCGACCGCAACCGTACAAGTCCTTTTGCCTTTACGGGTAATCGTTTTGAGTTCCGCGCCCCTGGTTCGAGTGTCAACTGCGCCAGTGCCATGATAGCCCTCAATGCTGCTATGGCTGAAGCACTGATATCGTTCAAAGAACGTGTAGATGCTAAGATTGCGAAGGGCGAAGATAAGATTCAGGCACTATTGGAAGTGCTGAAGGATGACGTTAAGACTTGCAAACCCATCCGCTTCGACGGCAATGGCTACTCTGAAGAATGGGTAAAGGAGGCTGAAAAACGCGGACTGGATGTAGAGAAGTCTTGTCCTGTCATTTTTGAGCACTACCTTGACGAGTCGTCCGTTAAGATGTTTGAGTCTACAAAGGTCATGAAGCGCAAGGAACTGGAGGCCCGCAACGAAGTGAAATGGGAAACATACGTAAAGACCGTACAGATTGAAGCTCGTGTGCTGGGTGACTTGGCTATGAACCACATCATCCCAGTGGCAACCCACTATCAGTCGAAGCTCATCAAGAACGTACAAGGCATGAAGGAAGTCTTCAAGCAAGAGCGTGCAGAACGACTGTCCACCCGTAACATGAAACTCATTGAGGAGATTGCCGAACGCACAGAGTTGATTGAGCAGTGGGTTGAAGACTTGACAGAGGCCCGTCGCGTAGCTAACCGCATTGAGAACATCCACCAGCGCGCTATTGCATATCACGACACCGTTTGTCCTCACATGGAGGCTATCCGCAAGGAGATAGACAAACTGGAACTCATCGTTGAAGATGGTCTATGGACACTGCCTAAATATCGTGAACTGCTGTTTATCCGCTAAGGACAGAAATTCTATAGATATCAAGAAAAAACGGCTATGCTTGTTGCATAGCCGTTTTTCTTATCTTGTTGTCCGAAGTTAAATCTTCGACTCCAGTACAGCCTTCCAACGAGCGTAGGCTGCCTGATACTCTGCACGATGAGCAGCATCTGGTTCGATGACCTGCAACTTATCGAGAGTTGCAAAAGCCTCATTAGCATTCTTATAGATGCCAGCACCAATACCTGCACCCTTGGCAGCACCCACTGAACCATCAGTATCATAGAGTTCGATGGTAGCGCCACTAACACCTGCCAGTGTATTGCGGAACAATGGGCTAAGGAACATGTTGGCTTTACCAGCGTGAATCTTCTTAATGTCCATACCCATCTGCTGCATAATCTCCATGCCATAGCAGAACGAGAATACAATACCTTCCTGAGCTGCACGTACGAGGTGAGCCTTGTTATGCTTGTTAAAGCTCAGACCATTGATAGAGCAACCAATCTCCTTATTCTGCAGCACACGCTCAGCGCCGTTTCCGAAAGGAATAACAGTAACACCCTCACTACCGATAGGAGCCTGAGCAGCCAAGTCATTCATCTCGGCATAGCCAATCTCAGGAGTAATGTTACGATGTGTCCATGCATTCAGAATTCCGGTGCCATTGATGCAGAGCAACACGCCAAGACGGGTCTGCTCAGCTGTATGGTTGACATGCGCAAAGGTATTGACACGGCTCTTGGGGTCGTAGTTGACATCACCCAACACACCATATACCACACCACTAGTACCTGCCGTAGCAGCAATCTCGCCTGGATTGAGCACATTCAGTGACAGTGCGTTGTTGGGCTGGTCGCCACCACGATAAGTAATAGGTGTACCAGCTTTCAGTCCTAGTTCGGCGGCAGCCTCAGCACACACCTCACTCTGCACGCTGAAAGTAGGAACGATATCAGCGATGAGTGACTGTTCGAAACCATAGTACTTCATCAGGAAGTCAGCCACCTGATTATTCTTAAAGTCCCAGAACATACCCTCTGACAAACCACTGACAGTAGTATTGGCTACTCCAGAAAGACGCATAGCGATATAGTCGCCCGGCAACATAATCTTAAAAATTTTCTTGTAGGTCTCCGGCTCATTTTCTTTAACCCAAGCCAGCTTGGCGGCAGTGAAGTTTCCAGGAGAGTTGAGCAGATGACTCAGACATTGGTCAGCGCCTAAAGTTTGGAAAGCCTTCTCACCATAAGGAACAGCACGTGAGTCGCACCAGATGATGGCAGGACGCAAAGCCTGCAGATTTTTGTCTACACAAACCAGACCATGCATCTGGTAAGAGATACCGATAGCTTTCACATCGTCTGCTGTAGCACATGCGTCAGACATTATCTTCTTCAGTGCCAGCTTGGCATTGTCCCACCACATCTGAGGATCCTGCTCAGCCCAACCAGCCTTAACGGCCATAATCGGAGCTTCCTTCTCAGGATAAAATGCCGTAGCTACACATTTTCCACTGTCTGCATTAACGAGCGATGCCTTAACAGACGAACTGCCGACATCAAAACCTAATAAATACCTGTTTGCCATAGTTAGTTGTTGATAATAAATATGATTTCTAATCTTAATTACTGCGTTTTCGCACTACAAAATTCTGCAAATAATCTTTAAAAACCAATTTTTTTACAGATTTTCAAGTTTTTTTTATCATTATTTGACTACAATTAAAAAAAATTCCATACCTTTGCAGAATATAAAAAACAACAATTAGCTAAGGTTTGTTTGATTTATGAAAAAGAAAATACTGATACTTGACGACAAAGAGACCATTGCAAAGGTACTCTCTATCTATCTCATGAGCGACTACGACGTACAGTGGCTGCCCGATGGTTTACAAGGTGTAAAATGGCTTCAGGCTGGCAATACACCCGACCTAATCATATCCGATATCCGTATGCCAGGTATGCGTGGTGACGACTTTTTGGAGTGGATTAAGCAGAACGAGTTGTTCCGTCATATTCCCGTTATCATGCTGTCAAGTGAAGACTCTACCAGCGAGCGCATCCGCCTGTTGGAGATTGGTGCCGTTGACTACATCGTCAAGCCCTTCAACCCCATGGAGCTGAAGATTCGTGTCAAGAAGATCCTTCCGAATTGACATACTCATTATTAATTAGATATAAAACTAAACGTTTATTGTTATTTGTCAAATAGTTCATTGACATGATAGGTGTTGTATACTTAGGAAATAATCTTAAGACACAAGAACGTCTAAAATACATACCTGGACAGCTGGTCAGAATGACCACTGCATACAAAGATGCTGCCCAGATATGTACGCCACACGTTTCCAACGAGCACTTCTTGGTGTTCTATGAGCGTAATATCCGCAATGAGGACATTACCGCTATCACCTATCTGCGCAAGAAATGTCCCAGCGTGTATATTGTCCTCATGACAGACACGATGACTGACGAAGAGCGAAGCGTTTATATCAAATGTGGCATCAACGACACCATCCAGCAAGAGGCCTCTGTAACTGAGTTGAACAAAAAGATTCAATTCATATCAGAGCGCGAGAGTGTTCTTTTCTCCAACGAAGCTCCTTGGCGTGGCATGTTGAAGTTTCAGATTCCCATCTGGAAGAGACTTTTTGACATTGTTGGTGCCATTATCGCCATCATCTTCACCTCGCCGATTTTCATCGTTACAGCCATTGCCATCAAGTTAGAGAGCAAAGGACCCGTGCTGTTCAAGTCAAAACGTGTAGGAACCAACTACACCATTTTCGACTTCCTGAAATTCCGTAGCATGTATGTAGATGCTGAGCACCAGCTGAAGGAACTCAGCAAAGAGCATAACCAATACAGAGATCAGGAAAGCAACGAGCCCAAGTCCACCATCACAGCGCCATTGGGCGACCAGGCAGAAATGGCTATGATGGATATGGGTATGGAGTCAGAGATGATGATTAGCGATGAAGAGATTATGCTGGTGGGTGACGACTTTGTGGTAGCCGAGAGCGATTTCAACAAGCAGAAGGAGGAGGAGATCAACAATGCCTTCGTTAAGATTGAAGACGACCCACGTGTTACCAAGGTTGGAAAATTCATCCGTAAGTATAGCATTGACGAGCTTCCCCAGTTGTTCAACATTCTCAGAGGCGACATGTCTATCGTTGGCAACCGCCCATTGCCACTATACGAGGCTGAGAAACTGACATCCGACTCCAGCATCGACCGTTTCATGGCTCCCGCCGGACTGACAGGTCTTTGGCAGGTGGAGGAGCGCGGTCGCGGAGGTACCATGTCTGCAGAAGAACGCAAGCAGTTGGATATCACCTATGGACAGACTTATAATTTCATGCTGGATATGAAGATTATCTTGAGGACTTTCAAGGCTTTTGTCCAGAAAGGAAATGTTTAATATGTTAATTGCCTATGAATGGTGTGAGACATTTTATCCTTACAACGATATTGGCAGCTGCGACTACAGTCGCTCAAGCGCAATATAATAATAGTGGTGTCAGTGCAGGTTTCTTTGATTCCAGTGAGACCAGCACAATCAATTTCTCAACCTTCCACTTGCCGCCACTGGCTGTTCTTTATGAAAATGCCAAGCAGAACCCCAATATTCTGTCACTCAACAAGGCTCAGGAGATTGCGCAGGCAGAAGTTGCCAAGCAGAAGCGTCACATCTTCTCCTATATCCAAGGACATGCCAGCTACAGCTATGGTAAGACCGATATGTGGGGAAACAACAGTACGACACAGAGCTACACTACCATTTATCAGTTCCAAGGAAATGAACAGAGCTATTGGAATGTTGGTGTTAACCTGAGCGTTCCCTTGGAGGATATCCTAGACCTTACAGCATCGGTTAAGCGTAAACGTTTGGAAGTCGACAAGGCCCGCATTGAGAAAGACATTGCTTTTGACAATCTCAAACAAGAGATTGCCTCTCTATACATTAAGATTACCAACAACCTTGTCTCATTGAAGACGTTAAGTGAGGGTGCAGCCATCTATCAGGGTGCCGGTGCTTTGAATCAGGAAGATTTCCATCAAGGGAATATGACTATAGAAGCATTCGCTAGTACCAAATTACATGAGGTCAGTGTTGTTAGCCAGTATCAAAATTTGCAAACCACAATTACGACTGACATCATCACCTTAGAGATTCTAACGCACACCCCGATTCTGACCAATACCACAACTGACATTACCCTTGACGATGAGCAACTATCTGAAAGAGCCATTCGCAAGCAAAACCGAGAAGTAGCTAAGAACATCAAGAAAGCGGCAGCAGAAGAAGACAAGAGATACAAGATGCTGGAACAAGCTGAGAAGAAAGCACTCCGAAAAGCTGCTCGTCAGGCCAAAAAGAACAAATAACACGCACTCAATATGGATTTGTTTAGATATTTCGTCCGTTTTCTATATAAGATTCGATGGTATTTAGTCATCCTACCGATGATTGCTCTCATTGTGGCGTGGTTTTCGACCCGAGACATGGAGCGCATCTATGATACCAATACCACCATCTATACAGGTATGATTACTGGCTATAATATTGAGGGCGGATCAGGATCGGCTGGCGGTAACTCACAGACCAACATCACCAACTTGATGTTGATTATCCAAACAGAAAACACCATCCATGAAGTGGCATTACGTCTGTTTGCCCGCTGCATGATGTATGGTAATCCCAACAAAGACAATAATTACATCTCAGCAGAGCATTTTCGTCAATTAGACGCCATGGTCCCTGCTGATGTCAAGGCACTCATCAACCACAATAACGAGTCTGCTACATACGCAAATCTCAAAGCCTACGAGAAACCATCACAAGATAATTTCATTTTTGGACTGACAAATGCCCATCCATATTTCGGTATTAGCAGTATTACCAGCCGCTTAAAAGTTTTACAACTTGAAAGGAGTGATATTATTGATATTGGTTATTCAGCCAATGATGCTGGTATTGCCTATAACACGCTGGATATTCTGAATGACGTTTTTTCAAAACAATATCAGCAGTTACGCTACGGCGAGACCAACAACGTCATCAAGTTCTTCGAGAAGGAGGTTGCCCGTTTGTATCGTATTCTGACCAGTGCTGAGGACGACCTCATCCGTTACAATGTTTCCAAGCGTATCATCAACTATGCGGAGCAGACCAAACAGGTGGCTTCTTTGGAAGCCCAGCAACAGAACTTCCGTAACGATCAGTTGATGAACTACACCACTTCCAAGGCCCTGCTTGACTATTTGGAGAAGCAACTTGGCAATCGTGCACAGATTATTCGTTCCAATAAGGAGTTCACCAGTCAGGTTCGTGACATCTCGCGCATTCAGTCCCGTATTTCTAATTTGAAACTGATGAGTAGTGAGGGAGGTGGTAATGATAACGAATCGCAGGAAGAGTTGGCAAAAGCTCAGCGTGACCTACAGCGCGCCACAGGACGTGTCAACCAGCTAACAAGAGACATCGAAGCGGCTTCGTTCAGCACAGAAACGGGTGTTAAGTCCCAAGACATGTTAGGGCGTTGGTTAGAGCAACTTTTACTTTTGGAGAAAACCAAAGCAGAAATGACGGCTACCGATATCATGCAGAACGAGATTGAAAGGCAGTATCTATTCTATGCACCTATTGGCGCCACGATTGATCGCAAAGCACGTCACATTGGTTTTATTGAAGGTAACTATATGGAAATGCTGAAAGCATTAAACTCTGCTCGTATGCGCCAGCGCAACCTGCAGATGTCAACAGCGACCCTGCGTGTGCTCAACCCACCGATGTTCCCATTGAATGCCCAGCCAACAAACCGCATAATGGTATTGTTGGGAGCATTTATGTTGACGTTTATGCTGACAACATTCTATTTCTTGATTATCGAGATGCTCGATCGTACCTTGCGTGACCGCATGCGTTCTGAGCGCATCACACAAATACCTGTTATGGGCTGCTTCCCCAAGGAGAGTAATCTGCGCTATCGTCGTTTCAACAAGACCATTGCCGATATGGCTATGAAACAGTTGAGCAAAGCCCTTCTCCCCCATTTCAAGGAAGGTCAGCAGAACGTACTTAATCTCCTTTCGACTGACTCAGGTAATGGTAAGAGTTATCTGGCTCAGGAATTAGAGAATTACTGGATATCCATCGGCTTGCAGGTTCGTCGCCTTACTTACGATGAAGACTTCCTGGCAGAAGACAGTAAATTTATTTTGGCCAAGGACGTCAAGGATCTCTGCCCAGATATTCTCCCCGACGAGATAGCCATCATTGAATATCCGAATTTGGACGACTACTCCATCTCACCAAGCCTATTGAATATGGGTACTGTTAATTTGATGGTCACTCGCGCCAATCGCACTTGGAAGGATGTCGACCAGAAAGCCCTTAACGAAGTGCAGGCCATGTTGGACGAGGAGCACAAAAATACGCTCTTTATGTATCTGACGGAAGCTACCCGTTATGCCGTCGAGGAATTCGTCGGGCAATTGCCACCTTACACGAAGTTCAACAACTTCGTCTATCGTATGTCTCAATTAGGATTGACTGCAACAGAAAACGAACACGCTCTATAATGAACAAACTCTCGTTCAGCACATACGCAAAAGAAAACGGAGGAAGAGTATCGCTACTCTTTCTCCTGTTTTTGCTTGCACTCTACGAGTTTGTTACAGCAGGATTCAGTACATTTGCCATTATTTGTTGTATTCCCCTTGTCATCGTTGTAGTATTAGGGACATTCCAACGTCAAATGTCTATGTTTTGGACGTTGATTATTGTCAACTTCTTCATCATGTGGCACGGGAAGCCCCCTCTTCCCATTCCCACTTCTGTTCCAAATGAGCTTATACAAATTTTATTGATAGCATTGGCCATTATCAATGTTAAAGAGTCTAAATTTGAGCGATGCGGTAATCTTATGTTCATTACACTCGCCGTATGGTGTGGTTTTATTACTTTAGAAGTTTTAAATGACACGTGCGGTATTGGTATTGATATTGCATCATGGTATGCTACAGCTCGCTCCATCGCCTTTCAGTTGATGTATATTTTCTTGGTGTTTAGCATCTATATTTCAACCCCAAAGATACTGACTAAATATCTTTTCCTTTGGGGGGCCTTAGCATTATTTGCTGCTTTCTGGGTATGGAAACAACAAAACATAGGTTTTACCGCATCTGAAGAGCAATGGCTGATGACACGTGGTAGCAATACACACATCATACAAGGTGGTACTCTTATCCGTTACTTTTCATTATATAGTGATGCCGCCAACTTTGGCATTGGTATTGCATCCACTGCTGTTGCATTTCTAATATTCGGTATTACCAGTAAAATAAAAAGACATAAGTTTTTTTTCCTTACAACAGGGTTTGTATGTGCTTGGGCAATGTTCCCTTCTGGCACACGAACAGCAATTGCCTGTTTAATGGCAGGATTTATGGCTTACGTATTCCTCTCGAAATCTTTCAAGATTGCTATTCCTGTTACAATTGTTTTTGCTCTTTTTATTTTTATCCTTGCTTTCACGACAATTGGACAAGGTAACCAACAAATCCGTCGCATGCGTTCGGCATTTGACAAAAACGACGCCTCAGCTAACCAGCGTACCATTAACCAAGAAGCGATGAAGAAGTATATGGCTGAAGCGCCATGGGGAATCGGTTTAGCTGTAGGTTACAAGAATGTCCCAGCCAACAATAAGTATACCTTTATGGCTACAGTAGCCCCAGATTCTGAGCATGTGTTTATTTGGATTCATACAGGTATTATTGGCATCACGCTGTTCCTCATTTGTACAGTCATAATGATTGCAGGAGCCTGTTGGATAGTGCTTTTTCGGCTAAAGAGTCCATCACTACGAGGTATTGGGGCAGGGTTCTGCTGTGCGATGATATCTCAACAATTAGGAGGTTATGGTAACCAAGTACTCATGCAGTTTCCCAACTGCCTTATATTCTATGGCGGCTTGGCCATCGTCTATGTCCTTCCCCATATAGAGAACGAATGGATTGTTTATGAAGAGGAACAACTTGCCAAAGAGGCAGAGAGAAAGCGTCTGAAAGAAGAGAAGAAAAAGGCCGCGAGGGTTTAACATTTAAACGAGAATAAGACATGACAGAAGAGAAAATAATATCTATCATCACCATCAACTACAACGGATTGAAAGACACCTGCGAACTGATGGAAACGTTACCTTTAGACGATACGTCTTTAGAGGTAATCGTGGTAGATAATGCCTCACGCGAAGACGAGGCTTCTGTCATCGAAAAGCGCTATCCGCAGGTCAAGGTCATTCGCAGCAAGGAGAATTTAGGCTTTGCAGGTGGCAACAATCTGGGCATTGAGGCTGCTAAAGGCAAATATCTCTTCTTTATCAACAACGACACACTGCTGTATCTGAAAGATGATCCTATTGGAAAGTCAGGTATACCAACAGCCCTCAAACATTTGGTAGAGCGTTTTGAAGTCAATTCCAAGGTTGGCATGGTCTGTCCGAAGATCCGCTTCACCTGGGGACAGAATCTTATCCAGTATGCAGGATATACCCCACTCTCTCGCATTACGCAACGCAACCATGCCATTGGTTTCAACGAGTCTGACTACGGTCAGTACGACACACCTCACGCCACCCCCTATGGTCATGGTGCTGCTATGATGGTGAGCCGTGAAGCTATCAACAAGGCCGGCATTATGCCTACCTGCTATTTCCTCTATTATGAAGAGCTCGACTGGTCAATGATGATTCGTCGTGCAGGCTACGAAATCTGGTACGAACCCGCCACCACTATCTATCATAAGGAGAGTCAGACAACGGGCCAGGCTAGTCCCTTGCGTACCTATTATATTACGCGTAACCGTCTGCTCTTGGTTCGACGCAACAGTCCGCTGCCCTGGCGCTACCTGTCGTACCTATACCTCGTATTTGTTGCAGGGACAAAGGAGTGCGTAAAGAATCTGATGCAGCAGCGTTACGACTTAGTAAAAGCAGTCCTGCGAGGACTATGGCATTTTATTAAATATTGAAGATATGGAATTGTGGTCTATCATATATTATTTTGACTATTTCCTCTTCACCTTCGTCTGTCTGACGGTGGTGTATATAGGTATTTTTGCGATGGCTTCTATGTTCAGCCAGCACGAGGATACTCCCAAAAGCCGAGTAGAGAACCGTTTCATCATTCTTATCCCTGCCTACAAGAATGGAGCCATTGCAGAACAAACAGTACGCTCCATCCTTGGTCAGACTTACCCTCAGCGGTTGTTTGATGTAACGGTGATTGCAGACCAACTTGATGAGATGAGCAATTTTCGATTGGCCCAACAGCCCATTACCTTGCTGACGCCGAACTTCTCAAAGAGTTCACGCGCCAAGTCCTTGCAGTTGGCCATCAACAACCTGCCGCAATTCAAACTCTATGACATCGCCGTTGTACTCAACCCCGGCAATATTGTCGAACCAGAATTCCTTGAGCAGCTGAATGACGCCTACGAAGCTGCAGGCACCAAGGCCATCCAGTGTCACATGCTCTCACAGAACCGCGATACAGTTTCAGCACGCCTGAGTGCCATCTTCGAGGAAATCAACAACTCCATCTTCCGTCGCGGACACGTCACGTTAGGCCTTTCTGCTGCAGCCTCCAACTCTGCTATGGCCTTCGACTTCAACTGGTTCAAGACCAACATTATGACGACAACGACCACATGGGATGACAAAGAGTTAGAGGCTCGTTTGCTGCGCCAGCACATCTTTGTTGACTACTTCGACGACATCATGGTATTCTCTCAGAAGACTCGAAACGCCGAAGACTTCAATCGCCAGCGTGGGCGATGGCTGATGTCACACCTGGCTACCATTGTCCGCAACATCCGCTATTTGCCGTGGGCTATCATCCAGCGTCACTATGACCTCGTCGACAAGATTATCCAGTGGATGCTGATACCTCGTATTCTGATGATGGGCATCATTGTCATGATGGGTATCCTTATGCCCTTCTTATACTTCTCGCTGGCTATCAAGTGGTGGGCGCTTTTTGCCATTGTGCTGTTCATCTTTGCATTAGCTACCCCCAACTACCTGGTTGACGACAAGTGGGATTATACCTTCTTCTCCATACCCATGATACTCCTGGCATTCCTTTTGGCGAAGACTTCTATTGGCAAGAAAATAAAAGAAGACTTAAACAAGAAATTATAAACCGACCAATTCTGAAATAATATGAGCATACTTTGGCTAATTTTACATATCATCGAGATATTCCTCTGGCTGCTGCTTGCAGCATCTGGTGCATACATCTTGTTTTTTGCACTGGTATCCATATTGTGGAAGAGACCCGTATCGCCCCTTTCTGCCTATTTGGAGGGACAGATTAGGTCCTTGCGCGAGCCACGCCAATACACCTTCCTGGTGCTCTACCCAGCCTACAACGAAGACCGTGTCATTGTCAACTCCGTACGCACCTTCTTAGGTCAGTACTATCTTTACAAAGGCTTCCATGTTGCAGTCATCAGCGACCACATGCAGCCAGAGACAAACGAATTATTGGCACAATTTCCTATTTCGCTCTTGCTGCCAGTTTTTGAGAAGAGCAGCAAGGCCAAGGCTATGCAGTACGCCCTGCAGCAAATCCAAGGGGACTACGACTACGTCGTCATTCTCGATGCCGACAACGTGGTAGGGTCAGACTTTCTGGCCAAGCTTAACGAAGTCTGCAACAAGGGCTACGATGCTATCCAGTGCCACCGCTGTGCCAAGAACTCTAATAACGACATTGCCGTGCTCGATGGTGTTAGCGAAGAAATCAATAATACCATCTTCCGCAAGGCTCACAACCGTGTCGGTCTTTCCTCAGCCCTCATCGGCTCAGGCATGTGTTTCCGCTACAAGTGGTTTAAGGAGAATGTCTACAAGCTCTCCACGGCAGGCGAAGACCGTGAGTTGGAAGCCCTTCTGCTGCGTCAGAGAATTCATATCCACTACGAGCCGGAGATTCACGTCTACGACGAGAAGGTCAGCAACAAAGAAAACTTCCAGAAGCAGCGTCTGCGCTGGATGACTGCCCAGATACAGAGTCTTTTCTCGCTATTGCCCTATGTTCCCAAAGCACTGATGGAAGGTAACATCGATTACATTGACAAGACCTTCCAACAGGCCCTCATCCCACGTTCTATGTTGGTTGTAGGTGCTTTTGGCATGTCTGTTGTCATGACAATATTCTCCCTCATCTTCTCACTCGACTGGTATATCAAGTGGTGGTTGCTGTTCCTCTTCATCTGCCTGTCGCTCTACGTTTCAACACCCAAGCAGCTCCGCAAGAACTCTGTCTTTGGCAAGATTCTGTCCATTCCTTTGCTGGTATGGAAGATGATTCTCAACATTCTGAAGATAGATCGTAAGAATACCGACTTCATTCACACAGAACACGGAGATAAAAAATAAGATTAAACCGCAATCTCATACGCACTAATCAGAAAGACTAATGCTTGTTAGTAATTAGTTATTGGTTGTTAGTTTGGCGAAGCCAGAGTTACGAAAAAAAACGAGAGAAATACAAGAGAAAAGCCCGTTTTTGTTATCATATTGTAATACAATAATTTGTCTGTTTCAGAAAAAAACAGTATCTTTGTAGCCGAATGTTAGCCTATTTTTAAGCACAATGATTCTAAAGGGATATGAAGATTCTTGTTGTCGACGATGAATTAGACATCTGCGAGATATTGCAGTATAACCTTGAGACTGAGGGGTATGAGGTTGTGACCTCCAACTCGGCTGAGGAGGCTTTAGAACTTCCTCTGCAAGAGTTTGTACTGATTCTGCTGGATGTGATGATGGGCGAAATGTCTGGATTCCAAATGGCACGAAAGTTGAAGGACAATCCTGTAACGGCGCAGATACCCATCATCTTCATCACTGCACTTGACAGTGAAGATAATCTGGTAAAGGGACTAAACATCGGTGCAGATGACTATATTGCCAAGCCGCTGAGTATGAAGGAGGTAAAGGCAAGAGTGCGTGCAGTGCTTAGGCGTTCGGTTCCATCACAGTCCCAACAAACCATGATGAGCACGGACAGTAGGATTTGTTACGAGGGCATCACGCTTGATCTGAACGCGAAGACCATCACCCTTGATGGCGAGGAGTTGGTATGCACGAAACTGGAGTTCGAACTATTGTCGTTCTTCCTGCAACACCCCGGCAAGGTGTTTTCACGCGAGGACTTGCTGAAATACTGTTGGCCACAGAATGTGCTGGTACTCGACCGCACTGTGGATGTTAACATAACTCGGCTGCGCAAGAAAATTGGCCGATATGGCAAACAAATCAAGACACGTGTGGGGTATGGTTACTGCTTTGAAAAGTAAATCGTTCCAGCGCAACCTGCTGCTGAGCATTGGCGGCGTGTTCCTACTCTTTGCCGTCTGCTTCAGCGTTTATCAATACCAGCGTGAAAAGGAGTACAAGATAGACATCTTGCACTCACGGCTTCAGATGTACAACTACGAGATGGTGCAAACACTTGGAGAGGACAGTCTGACCAACAACCGTCTGTTTCGCGATTATGTGAAACGGCACAACATGGAAGGACTCCGTGTGTCCATCATCGATAAGGATGGACGGGTTCTCCTTGACAGTTACGAAAAAAACGTGGACTCGCTGGGCAACCATCTGCAGCGAACAGAAATCCAACAGGCGTTGCACGACGGCAACGGCTACGACATCAAGCGTCTGTCGCAGTCGACCCACGCCACCTACTTCTATTCTGCCACCCTTTTCGGCAACGTCATCGTGCGTGCTGCCGTTCCTTATTCTGCAGAGTTGACGCGCTCGCTTCAGGCCGACAACACCTTTATTTATTATGCTGCCAGCCTGACACTGCTCCTGAGCATAGTGCTCTACTACATCACCCATCGCATCAGCCGCCACATAGGCTATCTGCGTGAGTTCGCCGTCAAGGCCGAACAAGGCGAGCAACTGGACCACGAGTTGGAGCGTCGCCTGCCCGACGACGAGTTGGGTGACATTAGTCACACCATCATCATGCTCTACTGGAAACTCCGCCATTCTGAGGAAGACAAGGTACGCATCAAGCGTCAGCTCACTCAGAATGCCGCCCACGAACTGAAGACGCCAGCATCCAGCATCCACGGTTTCCTGGAGAGTATCCTTGACCATCCGGAAATGCCCGACGACAAAAAGAAGCACTTCCTGGAGCGCTGCTATGCCCAGAGCGAGCGCATGAATAAGCTGCTGCAAGACATGAGTGCGCTAACCAAGCTCGACGAGATGGACGACAACAAGTCTAAGACTCACGATGAATACTACCAAGTCAATGTCTTACAGGTCATACAGAATGCGCTTGACGATACCGCACTGCAACTTCAAAGCAAAGGCATTATACCATCACTCAATCTACCACAGCATGTCGAGGTACAAGGCGACGCAAGCCTTCTCTACAGCATCTTCCGCAATCTTATTGACAATGCCATTGCATACGCCACAGGGGCTTCGCTTCTGAGTATTTCCTGCACAGGTATTGAGCATGAAGGCCGTCATTTCTACGAGTTCACCGTCAGCGACGACGGCCCTGGTGTAGAACCGCACCAACTTGCACACCTCTTCGAGCGCTTCTACCGCACCGACAAGGGCCGCTCGCGCAAACTCGGCGGCACCGGCCTCGGCCTTGCCATCGTAAAAAATGCAGTTGCCGTTCATGGTGGAACAACAACTGCACAACTTACTCCTGGTGGAGGGCTCACCATCCGCTTCACCCTCGCAAGGTTCTAAAGGAGCTGCCCCGTCCATCTGGGGAATGGCACCTTGAACAAGGCTACGATTGAGGACGACCCTCGTAGTCGTTGTTCAGACCCTTACCTGCCTGCACCACGTTCATCACGTAGTCGCCGAGTTTCTCGCACTCGGAAATGAAATCGACGTAGAACACGCCGAGCTGATAGCCGTAGAGACCGGCATTGACGTCGTGCAGATTCTGATTCTTCAGCAGCGTACGGTAGTTGTTTATTTCGTGCTCTATGTTGTACGAGGTAGTCGGACGGGAAATGGGTGCGGCGATGCGTTTCTGCATCTCGGTGAGAGCACCATCCACAAGGCCCATCATCGTCTGCATGTGCTGTATCTGCTCTGGGGTGAAAGCGTCGTGACAGTTCAGGCGATGGCGGTTCAGCGTTCGCCCGAGGTTATACACCGAGTCTCCGATGCTCTCCAGTTCCGATATCTGGCGTAGCATCTTCTGTATCTGTGTCTTCGAGGCATCCGACAGTCGGCCCTCGCTCACCTTGTTCAGGTAGGCGGCAATCTCCATCTCCATCGAGTCGGTGATGTTCTCGTACTTCTCAATGCGCATGAAAGTTTTGTTGAAGACCACCTCATCGCCTGTCTGCATCATGTCGGTGACGAAACCGAACATCCTGTGACAACGCTCGGCAAAGTTCTCTATCTCTTTCTGCGCCTCCATGATGCTCAACTCGGCAGTGGAGAGCAGACCACCGGAGATGAACTTCAGTCGGTGGTCCTCGTCCTGCTCCTTCATTGGCAGTACACGGCACACGAGCATCTCAATCTGATGCACGAAACCGATGAGCAGCAGCGTGTTGATGATGTTGAAGGCGGTATGGAAGGTCGAGAGCTTGTAGAGGTCGTTGCCTCCGCCCAGCACGTTATCGACAAACCAGCTGACGGCATCGCAGGCAGGATAGAACACGATGAGGAATGCCACGACACCGAAGACATTGAAGAACATGTGGGCCAATGCAGCACGACGCGCCTGTGTGTTGGCCGTGAGCGAGGCCAGGAATGCCGGGATCGTCGCACCGATACTCTGACCAATGGCCAGGGAGGCTGCCGGTGCAAAAACGAAACACGGTATATTCATGACTAAGAGCATCAGCGCGATAGCCATCGTAGCAGCCGAGGCCAGTACGCTCATGGT
>JAEEGL013340765.1_pt1 | contig 22870 bp, 22 predicted proteins | sample 9134231 | NCBI WGS metagenome assembly JAEEGL01 (sample SAMN16246548, study PRJNA631951) | gut metagenome | biome: gut microbiome; feature: rumen; material: fiber-attached | host: Bos | place: Iran: Karaj | collected 2018-10 | reverse complement strand
TTCCCAACGTTATAATAAGTATTTAAGTCACTACGATTAATAGAATAGTTTTTTACTTTTCTATTTATCTCATTGTTTATTAATTCATTTTTTATTTCATTATAATAATTCATATTACTCCTTTCTATGGTGTACACGTTTCTATTTTTAATTTATTATTCTTAATCTTAAACATAATACTTCCATTTTCATCAGTTCTATATATTTTTGAATTATTTAAATTATCTAATACTTCTTTATTTGGATGTCCATAACGATTATTTTTCCCAACACTAATAATAGAATACTTAGGATTTATTTCATCAATAAGCTCTTTACTTGAACTTGTTTTACTTCCATGATGACCTACTTTTAGTACATCAATATTAGATAAATTATATTTATTTAATATTTCTTTTTCAGTAGTAATTGATGCATCTCCCATAAACATAAATTTATAACCATTTAGTTCTGTATAAATAACGTTACTATTATCATTTTCATTATCAAATTCTTTTGTTTGAAGAAAATACAATTTATTCTTATCTATATTTAATTCTTTAATACATGAATAATATTTGATTTTTTTCTTATCTAAAACTTTTATTAATTCTAGTTCTAAATCATTATATGGTCCACAGTTAAAGATTACATTCTCTACTTTGAAATTATTAACTAAATTAATAGCTTCTCCCATATGATCAAAGTCTCCATGAGTAATAATTAGATAATCCAATTTTTTAACACCTATACTTCTTACAAAAGGAATTATTAAATCATTAGATAATGAATATTTATGATTCTTAGTTTTCCATTCATCACTATAAGTATTTATACCTCCTGTGTCTATCAAGATATTATATTTATTAAATCTTATTAACGAAGAATCTCCTTGTCCTACATCTATGAAATATACTCTAGGATTAAATAAATATAATCCGTTTATATAAAATATTAATATGAATATTAGTATTCCTATAATATATTTTCTATTTTTTATAACTAATAATATTATTAAATAATATATAATTATAAGAAATATATTTTGTTTAGAAAATGATAATGTAAATATAGTTATTTTATCTATTTTAAGGAGTATTTTATCAACGTAATTAGTTAAATAGTATAAATACCTATCTAATGAATTAAATAGAAATACAAGGCATGAAAATGGAAATATAATATAACTAATTATTGGTATAAAAATAATATTAATAAATAAAGATATAAAATTTATTTTAAAGTAATTATTTATTAATATAGGTATAGAATATATAAAAGCCACTAAAGAAGAATATATAGTTTTAGGTTTAGAATAATATAAACCAAAAGATATAATAAATGAAAAGATAAATGCTATATTATAAATATTAAATGGATTAATTATTAATAAAATAATGGCTATAATAAATAATAATTTAGTATTAGATAGTTTTATATTATATTTATTTAAGATATCTTTTAAAAATATCATTAAACTATATCTAATAATAGATACTGAATAATTAAGTAAAATAATATATAGGATTAAGAAAAGATATATAAATATCTTTTTTACTTTTAGTTTCCTAAATAATAATATTATAAATGATATATGCATACCAGATATACATATTAAATGAATTAAACCTAGATTCTTATATGATGAATATAGATTGTCTTCTAAAAAAGATTTATTGGATAATAAAAATACATATAAATATTTTTTAGAATATTTACAATTTTCTATTTTTTTTACAATATAGTTTTTAATTCTAAAAAATATATTATTATTTCTTTTTATTAATTTAATATTAGTTCCATTAAACTGATAATAGATTCTTTGACTATATAAATAATTTCTATAATTAAACATATTAAAATTAGTATTTTTATTTATTTCTTTATATGATCCATTTATAGATATATAATCTCCATATTGATAGTTATAATTATCTTTTTCATATTTAGTTTTAAAATAATAATTAACTAATATTCTTTTTTTAGATTTAATCTTTAAAGTTAATTTATTACCATCTATTTTATAATCATATATATAACCATATATATGATTATTATTAATAGTTTTTGGTTTAAATAGATTAATATATAAACTAATATATATTCCTAATAATAAAAGCAGAATAATTAGTATATTATTCTGCTTTAATACTATCTTTAATTTTATTAAATATACTTTCACCAATACCACTTATATTTTTAATATCTTCGATAGAATTAAATCTATTATTATTTCTATATTCTATTATTTTATCTGCTTTAGATTCTCCTATTCCAGGAAGAGTCATTAATTCTTCTTTAGAAGCTGTATTAATATTTATTTTGCCTTCTACTACATTATCTTTAGTATTAGTATTACTTTCTTTTAAACAAGCATTATTAGATGTATCAGGACATATTATTTTTTCTTCTATCTTTTTTATTATTTCTTTAGATGGTAACATCTTTTCTTTATATTCTTTTATTTGATTATTAGAATACACTATAATATACATTTCATCTTTTACTTTTTTACTTAGATTTAATATAGATGTATCTGCATCTTCTGATAAACCTCCTGCTAAAGATATAACATCTATTATTCTTTTGTTACATTCAATTTCATATACTCCTGGATTAATAATGCTTCCTTTAATATCTACAAAGCAGCTACTAGTAATAGTTTCTTCTGCATAAACTTTAGATGGTTTATAAAAAGATGTAATAGTTACTAGAATAGCTATTATTAATATAATTAATATTTTGTTTTTCATAATAAAAATACCTCCTAATAGTTATATTAACTATTAGAAGGCATTTATCCCCTATTCTAGAACTTTTCTTTTTAAACTATTATAGTTTTCTATAGATACTCTTTGTACCATGGCTAAAGCTATAGATACAGTTAAAGCAAATGATCCTCCATAACTAAGGAAAGGAAGAGGAACTCCTGTTAAAGGTAATATCCCAAGGACTCCTACTAAATTTATAATTACATGTGAGAATATAAATATAGCTACTCCATAACAGAGCATTTGATTTTGTATATTATCACTATTTTTACCTATTAATATAATTCTATAAATAATAAGAATATATACTAATATTACAAGTATACCTATTATTAAACCAAATTCTTCTACTATAATCGGAAATATAAAGTCTGTATAAGCTTCTGGTAAATATAAATATTTTTGTTTACTATTACCAGGAGATATAGATATTAATTTACCACTATTAATAGCTATATATCCATTACATACTTGATATCCTGAAGTATCTTGATATCTAGTACATGGTTTTAAGAAATTAAATCTATCTAATTGTGTTTTAGTTAAAAATTTACCTTTAAATGCTAGTGCACCAATTAATAAAAGAACTGCAAAACCTAAACCAAATAAAGTTACATATAATTTATGTTTCTTTAGTACAGGAGACATATAATATAAAGAAGCTGATATAACTATTAATATTAATGCAGTACCTGCATCTGGTTGTAATATAGTTAAAAAAGCTATAATAGCAGCTATTATAACAGGTATAGACGTTGTTAATATAGTCCCTACCTTCTTATATGTTAATTTATAATAAGCACTCATAAATACAATGATACCTATTTTAGCAAACTCACTTGGTTGGAATCCAAAACTACCTATATAGAACCAACTTTTAGCACCATTACTCTTTTCACCTGCTATTATTAATAAACCAAGTAATATCATTAAACCTACAGCACCTGGTATTATATATTTTTTATATTTAGAAGTTGGTATTTGTATAATAACAATGGATACTACTAAAGCAATTACTAATATAAATAATTGTTTATAAAAATATGAAGTAGTACTACCAGTATTTAAATATGATTTCATAGATGAAGCATCAAAAATCATAAATAAACCAAATATAAACATAATTAAACTAAAAAATAACAAAATTTTATCTAATCTATTTAATAGTCTTGTCATATTCTTACCTCTAATAATATAATATCATAGTATTTAACCATTAAAAATGAATATAACAATATATTTACACTATAGAAAATTTGATTTTTTTGTAAAATATGATAAAATACTTGTGTGTTAAGGGGTGATACTATGCTTAAAACAAAGGATATTATTGACGAATTTGATCCTAGGATTAGATTAGTTAGTAAAGATATTACTTTTCCGTTAGATGATAAAACTAAAAAAGTAATAGAAGACTCTATTGAAATGTTAAGACTAAGTCAAATAGAAGAATACTCTAAAAAATATGATTTAAGACCTGGCATGGGACTTTCTTTAATTCAACTTGGTATTGCTAAAAGAATATTCGTAATAGTTTATGAATATGAAGAAGGTAAATTTGAAGAATATGTAGTTATAAATCCTAAAATTCTTAGTGAATCAGAAGAAAAAATATATGTTTCAGAAGGAGAAGGATGTTTATCTATTAATAGACCAGTTGAAGGTATAGTACCAAGATCTGCCAGAATAAATGTAGAATATTATGATATGGATGGTAATAAAATAAATAAACGTTTAAGAGAAGAACTATCTATAGTATTCCAACATGAATATGATCATTTAGATGGAATATTATTCTATGATAGAATTGATAAAAAGAATCCATTTAAATATAAAGATGTTTATAGAGGTATATAAAAAAAGATGTAATTAATTACATCTTTTTATTTTTCCATGAGATTCTAGATATTCTATAGATTCTTCACTTATTATTTTATCTTTTTTCATTACTTTAATAGCTTTGCAATTAAAATCTTTAACAGAATAATCATTTCTTGTTTTATATAATTCTACTAGTTCATCAATAGACTTTAATGTCTTTTTAGTAAAGTGAGATAAAACAGGTGTATGTTTTAACATATATCCACCAATCTTAGATTCAGATACCGGTTTAATCTTATGAAAATCTTCTGAAAAGAATATAGGACCAGATAATATAAATAATACTATAAATGCAATAAAGTAATATTCTATAGCTCCAAGTATCATACCAAGTATTTTAGATGGTATAGCAAGTATAATAGTTAACTTGAAAAACTTTTCTATTAAACTACTAGCTTTTATTAATAAGAATAATACTATACTAAGTAAACAATAAAGTATTAAGAATGAAATAAATTCATAAACTAATATATTAAAAACTGTATAGTCTTCTAAAATACCAAATGATAGAAATGGTAATCTACTATATAAAAATACAGACAAAGGGTTTTTAAGTAAAAATGATAGTACTACTACTAATATAGTACCTACAGTTATAACAGTTTGTTTAATAACTCCCCTTTTAAAGCCAACAATTGCACCAGCAATTATAAATAATATTATAATAATATCTACAAAGTTCATATATAACACCTCTATATTCATTATATTATATTTTTATCAAAAAATCTAATATTTATGATAAAATACTTATAGAGGTGTTATTATGACAATATCATTTAAAGTAAGTGACAAGTTAAAAGAAGAAATGATTAAACATTTTGAAGATAAAAAAAGAGATAAAACTCCTATGTATGCTATATTCCAAGCAGATGAAGAAGATACTGTAGTTACTCTTTACGAATCTGGTAAAGTTGTATTTCAAGGTGTATCAGCAGATGTAGATGCTAATTATTGGAAAGAAACTGAAAAGATATTAACAGGTTCTTATCCAGAAGAAAAAGAAAAGAAAGAAAAAAAAGAAGAAATAGATAATACAGATTACTATTTTATATCTTCAATTGGATCAGATGAAGTTGGTACTGGAGATTTCTTTGGACCTATTATAGTTACTGCTTCTTATGTAGATAAATCTAATATATCTTTTTTAGAAGAACTAGGAGTAAGAGATTCTAAGAAAGTAACAGATGAAAAAATAGAAAAGATAGCACCTACTCTAATGGAAAAAATACCTCATTATACATATATACTTTCCAACGAAGAATATAATAAGATGCAAGATGAAGGCAATAATATGAATAAGATAAAGTCTATTCTTCATAATAGAGTTATAATGGGTTTATTAAAATCTAATAATTATTCATATGATATGGTTGTTATAGATCAATTTACTCCAAAAAGAAATTATTATAATTATTTAAAAGATGAATCAAATGTTTTTAGAAAAATTACTTTTACTACTAAAGCAGAAGATAAATGTTTATCTGTCGGAGTATCCTCAATAATAAGCAGGTATTTATTCCTAAAAGAAATGGAAAAACTATCTAAAGAAATAGGTATATCTTTACCACTTGGAGCTTCTACTGTAGTAGATGAAACTGGTAAAAAGATAGTAGAAAAATATGGTAAAGAAAAACTTAACGAAATCGCTAAGTTAAACTTTAAAAATGTAGAAAAGATCCTAAATTAGGATCTTTTTTATTATCTAAAAAATGCTAAATAAACTAAGAATCCAGTAAGAACTAACACAATTATAGTTCCTGATATCTTAGATGCTTTACTTTCGTCTTCTTTTATACCAAGCATATAACTAATAGCAAGGCCTCCAAGAAGTCCTCCTATATGAGCAGACTTACTAATACCTGGACTAGCAAAAGTAAATAATAAGTTAAGTATTATTACTGACATAGTAGAACTTATTATTTTATTACCAAGATATCCTTTATAAGAATATCCAAAGTATAATAAAGCTCCTAATAAACCAAATATAGCTCCCGAAGCTCCAGCTGTTATAGCACTACCACCAAATATAACTACAAATAAAGAAGCTACAATAGCACTATAAAAGTATATTAATAGGAATTTAAGTTTACCATAAAAGTATTCAATATTTTGCCCTAAAACATATAAAGAATACATGTTACATATAATATGTAATAAATTAATATGTACAAAAGCACATGTTATTAATCTATAATAATCTCCCGCTTTTAACCAATCAATTTTATATGCACCAAATAATTTTAGAACTCTATTATTAAATGAATAGCCAAGGAAAGGAACTCCTCTACTTAAAAAACACATAACTATAAATATAATAATATTTATAGAAAGTAATGTAATAGTTAATGCTTTATTATTCTTCTTATTAAACATCTTTTCACTTTTCTCACTTTCTTTTGTATTTTTTTCACTTATATCAGAAACTAATCTAGAAAATAATTCAGTATCTTTTTCTTCATATACCATTTTACTTTCTATATCTTTAAATTCCTTTTTAATTAGTTCACTTTCATATATGTCTTTTTCTTCATTTACTCTAACATATTTTAATTTTTCATCTTCAAAATCATTTATATTTAGATCTTCATCTATATACATATAAAAAGATAATACTTTCATAGAAATAGATAATGTTTTTCTTTTTATTTGACTTAATATATTTCTTGTTTTATATATATCTAATTCAAATTGTTCTTTATTAATTATTTTATTTAAAACTATTCTTACTACTTTATATTCTTCTTTATCATTTTCAAGCCATATTTCATCTTGTATACCATTTATAATAATAGGTTTATAGTTTTTATCTACTATAAAATAATGCATTAATTTCATAGATAAGATATCTTGATTTTTAACTCTTCTCATTATTACCTCCTACCTATATAAATCTAGTATTTTATTAAATTCTTCTTCAGGTTCTACTTTAAATGTCATTTCTTTTTTAGTACTTGGATGAATAAATGTAATAGAATAAGCATGTAACATTTGACCATAATTATCTATATTTTTACCACCAAGGTATACAGGATCATTTATTACTGGATGTCCTATATATTTCATATGTACCCTTATTTGATGAGTTCTTCCTGTATCTAAGATGCATTCTACTAAAGTAGCATCTTTCAATCTTTCTAAAACTCTAAAATGAGTTATTGCTTCCTTAGAATTCTTAGATGTTACACACATCTTTTTTCTATCAGTTGCATCTCTTCCTATAGGAGCATCTATAGTACCAGTATCATGCATAATAGAACCCTTTACTAGTGCTATATATTTTCTTTTAATTTCTTTTTTCTTTAGTTCTTCTGCTAAAAATAAATGTGCTTTATCATTTTTAGCAACTAATAATAATCCAGATGTATCTTTATCTATTCTATGAACTATACCTGGTCTAAATTCACCATTAACAGAACTAAGTTTACTATGATTCATAAGAGCATTAACAAGTGTATGTGAGTGATTACCATTACCAGGATGAACTACCATTCCACTTTGTTTATTAATAACAATTATATCATCATCTTCATATACAATATTAATAGCTATATCTTCTGCTTTAACATGAGTATCTTCCATAACTATAGTAATATCTATTTCATCATTATCAGATACTATATATGAACTTTTACCCTCTTTACCATTAACTAAAACATTACCTGTTTTAATTAAATTTTGAATCTTAGATCTAGTTAATTCAGTATTACCATATTCAAAGATATACTTATCTAATCTTTCGTTATTACTATTACTTACTATTATTTTCAATTCTATCACCAACTTGTTTTTTATCTTTTCTTAATACAAATATTAAGGCTCCTATTACTATAAAAGAATCTGCTATATTAAATATTGGAAAGTTATATTTAAATATAGATACTCCAATATAATCTATTACATATCCAAATATAATTCTATCTATTAAATTACCAATTAAGCCTCCAACTACAAATATAAATTCTATATTATATTTATTATGTTTCTTAATATAGTAGATAATTAATCCTAGGAATACTATACTTATTAAAATAAGCATAATTCTTTCCCCATACATAATAGAAAAAGCGGCACCCTGATTATGAACATTAGTAATATAAATAAAGTTCTTAATAATATCTATTACTTTATTTAAACTAATATATCTATTTACTAATATTTTAACTACTCTATCAATTAATACTATAAGAAAACTTAAAATAGTAAATATAAATATCTTTTTTTTCATAAATCTCCTTATACATTTAACAGAAACATTTCAAATCCAAAATCAGAATCAACTTTACCAGTAACTATATTATAGTTTAAATCTGCCAGCTGTTCTAATTTTTTAGAAGCATCCTCTATACTTACTAAAGAATTCTTAGCTAATTTAATTCTATATGGATGTTCTTTTAATTTAGAAACTATTTCATCATCTTTATAACCATTACTAACCATTAATTTAACTTCTAATAATAATCTATATTGATTTGATAAAGTAACAATTAGTTTAATAGGATCTTCCCCTAATTTCTTTAAATTATTATATACACTTATTAGTTTTTCTTTTTCACCATTAACAACCATATTTGTTAAATCAAATATATTATCATTAATATTAGATGATATAACTTTATCTATATCTTCATAAGTAATATTTTTATCTTCACCTTTATATATAAATAATTTATTTAATTCATTAGTAATAATAGATAAATTATATAATGATCTTTTTAATATTATTTCAATATTTTTTCTATCTATTTTATATCCATTTTCTTTAATATATTCATAAACATAATTATTTAAATCATAATTCTCAATTTTATTACACTTAATAATAGTAGATACTTTCTTTATAGCTTTTACTATTTTTTTTCTTTCATCTAGTTTTTCATTTCTAACAATAAATATTAAATATACATCTTTAAAAGAATTCTCTATATATCTTATAAAGTTTTCATCATTTTCTAATTTACCTTCAGATGTAAAGATGTTAGCATTATCACATACAATTACTTTTTTATCATCAAACATAGATACAGTAGAAGCATCTATTAATACAGTTTCTATAGAATCAATATCTAGATTATATCTACTTATATTATCATCAGAATTAATTTTAGATAATATGTCATCAAGATTCTTTTTTATTAAATAATCTTCATTACCATATATTAAGAAAATGTTGTTCATATATATCAGTCCTAACTAAATATTTTGTGTAATAAATTATCTTTATCATGAATACCATTTAAATAATCTTTAACTAGTATTCTATTTTTCCCCTCTTCTTTTATTTCAGTAATTATTATTTCTCCATCACTTGTTTTAACACCTATACCATCAGGATAAATATTAATTATTTCCCCTGGTTTACCATTTATATTAGATGATCCTATTTTAGAATTATATACTTTAATAATCTTACCATCTAACGAAGTATATGATACTGGCCAAGGATTTAGTCCTCTAATTTTATTAAATATTTCCTTAGATGTTTTACTAAAATCTAGTTTTTCATCTTCTCTTGTAATATTAAATCCATATGTAGCTTCTTCATTATTTTGCTTAACTGGATTAAAATTACCACTTTCAATATTAGGTAAGAAGTCTATAATCATCTTAGATCCTAATTCACTTAATTTATCATGAAGAGTTTCAACATTATCAGAATCTAGTATATCAATTTCTTCTTTGTAAAGAATATCTCCTTCATCCATTTTTTCATTCATGTACATAATAGTTACACCAGTCTTTTTATCTCCATTTATAATAGCCCAGTGTATTGGAGCGCCCCCTCTTAATTTAGGAAGTAATGAAGCATGTATATTAATACATTTATATTTTGGGAATTCTAATAATTCTTTTGGAATTATTTGTCCATATGCACATGTAATTATAATATCTGGATTAGCATCTAATATTCTTTGATAATCATTTCTTATATTAGATGGTTGAAATACTTCTATACCATTTTCTATAGCATATTCTTTTACAGGAGAAAACTTGATTTCTTTTTTTCTACCTACTTCTTTATCTGGTTGAGTAACAACCATAATTACATCATAATTAGCATTTAATTTTTTTAATGGTTCTACTGCAAAATCAGGAGTACCCATATAAACTATTTTCATAAATTACCCCCTAAAACAAATTAATAATATCTTTAATAGTAATTACTACCATTAATATCATTAATAAAATAAAACCTATTCCATTTATAATAGTTTCTACTTTTAATGGAACTTTCTTTCTTGTAATCTTTTCAATAATAAGTAAGAATGCTCTTCCTCCATCAAATGCTGGGAATGGTAATAAATTCATAAATCCAACATTAATAGATAAATAAGCTGTTAAATACATAAGCATTAACATACTACCTTTAGCCATTCCTACAACAGAATAAATACCTACAGGACCAGATACACTATCAAATCCAAGTTTACCTGTAAATAAGCTTATAATTACTACTATTAACTGCTTAAAAATAGATATTATTTTAGAAAAAGCATATTTAATTGATGGTAATAATCCTTTTTCTACTTTACTATTAGTAGCTATACCAAAATATTTATTACCATCTTCCATTTCTTTAGCTTTTATCTTATACTTTTCAATTTTCTTAGTATCTTTCTTTTTTATTTCTACATTAAGTGGTTTATCTGTACCATTAATAGCTACCCATAAAACAATATCATCATCATTTTTTATTTTATGACCATTAATAGATAATAATTTGTCGCCATCTCTAACTCCAACTTCATATAATGGAAATTCTTCTCTCATACCTATAAGAGTATTATTACTAAAATCACATCCATATATAAGACCCATTAAGAATAATAGGAATAAACCTAGTACAAAGTTATTAAAGACACCTGCTACCATAATAATTAGTTTTTGATGAAACTTCTTGTTATATAGTTTTTGATCATCTGGAACTTTTACTTTTATTTCATCCTTTTTACTCTTTTTATCTTTTTTATCCTTTTTATCTTCTTTTTCATCTTCTTCATATTCTTCCCCTGCTAGCATTACGTATCCGCCAAGTGGGAATAATTTAATCATATATTCTGTTTCATCATTTTTTCTTCTAAATGAAAAAAGTTTTGGTCCAAATCCTAGTGAAAATTCATGAACATATACTTTATTCTTTTTAGCTGTTATAAAATGACCAAATTCATGTATAAAAACTATTAATCCTAGGATTAATATAAATATTAATAATGTTACTAAATGGCTCATTACATCCTCCTATAAAAAAATTGCTTTTATGATCCAATAAATGATAGATACAAATATTAAACTATCGAATCTATCTAATATTCCTCCATGTCCAATTATTATATTACTATAATCTTTTATTCCAAATTCTCTTTTTATTGAACTAAAGACTAAGTCTCCTACTTGTCCAATAATAGATAATACTAAAGTTATAAATACTATTTGTAATACATTACATCCAGGATCTATCATATATAAATAATAAAATATTGGAAGAATAGTACCAAATATAGTTCCTATAACAGAACCTTCTATTGTCTTATTTGGAGACACTCTTTCAAGTAATTTATGTTTTCCAAATAAAGTACCACCTATATATGCAAATGTATCAGTTAATATAGTAATTAATAATATATATACAAAATTATGTATACTTTCTAATCTTATATCTTTGATTATATAAAAAGATACTCCAATAAATATAATAGATGCTAATACATATACTGCGTTTTTAAAGGTGAATTCTTTTCCAGTCATCATAGATGCTGTTAAGAATACTACACAAGTTAAACCAATAGCATACAATAAATAATCTGAACTAAATATAATCATTAATAAACTAAGATAACTTAGTATTTCAAGTATTATATGTAGTTTCTTTTCTTTTTTATATAGATTATTTAATTCCCACAATCCAAGTGTAGCTATGACTCCTATTAATGCACTATAATATACTCCACCAAGTATTAAAAGAGGTACACAAATTAAAAGCATTACTACTATACCTATTATTCTCTTTTTCATTCATTATCACCTTTATAATTATATAATATTTAGCATTTAAATACAATAAAAGTATTAGAAATATCTAATACTTTTTATTTAATTTCTTCTATTTTTAAGTAATTAGTATAATTAATAGATAAAGGAAAACTTCCTACTATAACTATTATACCTTTTTCTTTTTTAAGCATTACTTTATATGCTTTTTTAGATAGTTCTACAAGTTCATCAGTTGATGTCATTAACCTTGTATATACTGGAATAATACCATAGTTAATACTTAGTCCTCTAGCTACATATTCATTAGGAGATATAGCTATTACAGGACATGTTGGTCTATAACTACTTATTAATTTAGCAGTTAAACCAGATAATGTAGAACATACTATTGCATCTGCATTTATACTATTAGCAGATGTAGTAGCAGAATAAGAAATAGCTTTTGAAATGGTATTACTCTTATTGATAATCTTTTTATTATTATTAATATAATCTATATCACTTTCTGCTGATTCTATTATTCTTTTCATGGTTTCTACAGTTAATACTGGGTATTTACCAATAGCAGTTTCAGAAGATAACATCAGAGCATCTACTTGTTCCATAACAGATGAAGATACATCAGATACTTCTGCTCTAGTAGGTCTTACATTATCTTTCATAGATGCTAACATTTCTGTTGCAATAATTATTATTTTTTCATGTTCTTTAGTTAAATCAACTATTTTCTTTTGAATAGATGGAATCTTTTCTATTTCTGTATCTAATCCAAGGTCTCCTCTTGAAACCATTATTCCATCACTAGATTTTATTATTTCTTCTATATCATCTATAGCACTTTGGTTTTCTATTTTAGATATTATTTGAATGTTATTATTATTTAGTGCTATTAATTCATCATTAACATCTAAAACATCTAAATGATCTTTAACATATGATAAAGCAACATAGTCTGCCTTATTATCACATGCAAATTTAATACACTCTGAATCATAATTAGATAAAAATTTTATATCATAATCTAAGTTTGGAATATTAACCTTAGAATATTGATTTATTATACCGTCATTTAAAATCTTACATAAAAGTACATCTTGACCTTTTTCTACTATTTCTACTTTTACTTTTCCAGAATCAAGATATATATATCCCCCTACATCTATATGTGAAACAATACCTTTAATACTTACAGAAATAATATCTTTATTACCTACTATTTCACTTTCTGATATTCTTATAATCTTATCTTTTTCAAGATATAATTTCTTTTCTTCTAAAGCACCTAATCTTATTTCAGGCCCTTTTATATCTATCATAATACCAGTTAATAATTTTTCTTCGTAATTAATTTCTCTTACGTAGCCTATAATTCTTTTAGCCTCATCAAAGTTAGAATGTGACATATTAACTCTAATAACATCAGATCCTGCTTTAATTAAACCCCTAATAACTTCTTTATCTAATGAACTAGGCCCGACTGTAGAAATCATCTTAGTCTTGTTCATAGTATCACCTATTGTAATTATACAATTATTTATAAAAAAAGAAAAGACTTAAATCATCTTTTCTATATTATTTGCAATTAACTGATAATCTGAATTTCTTCTTTCAACAATTCCAGTTACCTTTATTATATTACCTTTATCAATATTAACATTCTTTTCAAATACTTTAGGAAATAAGACTACTTCTATTACGCCAAATTCATCTTCAGCATTAACAAATGCCATATGATCTTTATTCTTTGTTTCTATTTGTCTTTTTCTATTTACTAAAAGATATATTTCTATTTGTTTATTAAAGTTAGATGGAATATCTTTAGTAGATATATTATTATCTTTATATTTTAATACTGGATGATTAAATAGATATAATCCAAATGCATTATATTCTTTTTCTAGAAGTTCATCTTTATTATATTCTTTTTCTTCATTAATTAATGGTTTTTCAATAGAATCATCTTCTAAATCATTAACTAGTTTTGCATAATTAATTGCTTGATCTAAGTTTTCTACTAAAGTCTTATGATTGTAATTAGTATAATCAAAACAAGATGAATCTATTAGATTTATAATATCTTTTTTAGATAAACCTATAGATGTTAATAGTTTAACAAAGTCAAAATAATCCATAGTTTCTTTTCTTAGTTCCATTATTTTCTTAACTTGTATTTCAGATATATTTTTAATACCACTTAATGGATAAATAATATTATCATCTTTAAAAATATATTTATCTTCACTATATAATATACTTGGTTTTAATATATTTATATTATATTTTCTAAGATCAGATATATATTCTTTAGTTTTAATATCATTTTTAATAACAGAGTTAAGCATTTCTATCATAAAATCTTTTCTATAGTGAGATTTTAAATAAGCCATCCAGTAAGATATTATTGAGTATGCTACTGAATGAGATTTATTAAATCCATATGAAGAAAACTTATGTATTAAGTCAAATACTTTAGATGATACTTCTTTAGAATAACCATTTTCTATAGATTTATTTATAAACTTATCTTTTTCTTCATCCATAGCTTCTTCTTTTTTCTTAGACATAATTCTTCTTAAAAGGTCAGCTTCTGCCATTGTATAAGATGCCATAGTGGATGCTATCATCATAATTTGTTCTTGGTAAATAATTATTCCATAAGTTTCTTTTAATATAGATTCTAAAGAAGGATCAATATAATCAATCTTTTCTTTACCTTCTTTTCTTTTAATATATGAATCTATATTATCCATAGGTCCTGGTCTATATAATGCAATTAAAGCAACTATATCATTAAAAGATGTTATATTAAATTTCTTTAATACATCTTTTATACCTGCACTTTCAAACTGGAATATTCCATCTGTATTAGCACTATTAAATATATTAAAAGTGTCTTTATCATCTAAAGGAATATCTTTTAAATTAATACCTAATTTATTAGTTAAATTATCTATAAAAGTTAGATTGTCTAATGATAGAAAATCCATTTTAAGAAGTCCTATACTTTCCAGATAATCCATTTGATAACCTACTAAATCTATATCTTCATTCTTAATAATTGGTACATAACTATCTAAGTCTTTAGAAGCTATTACTACTCCTGCTGCATGCACAGAAGTTTGTCTTTTAAGTCCTTCTAGTTTTAAAGATACATTAAATATTTTAGATAATAATGGATCTGAATCTATTCTAGATTTTATATTTTTATTTTCTAAATTTTCCTTTAAAGATTTCTTAGAATCAAATAATTTAATAAAGTTATCAGTATTAGCATTTTCAAATATTCTAGAGACATCTCTTAGAACCATTTTAGATTTTAATGTAGAATAAGTAACTATTTCAAAAGTCCTTTTTTCTCCATATTTGTTTTTAACATAATCTATTACTTCATTTTTTCTTTTTGAGTCAAAGTCTACGTCAATATCTGGCATAGTAACTCTATCAGGATTTAAGAATCTTTCAAAGTATAAATCATATTTTAATGGATCAATATTAGTAATACCTAAAGAATAAGATACTAAAGAGCCTGCAGCTGATCCTCTTCCTGGGCCTACTAAAATATTATTCTTTTTAGCATATTTAACATAATCCCAAACTACTAAGAAATAATCTGCAAATCCCATTTTTTTTATAATATCTAATTCATAATTTAATCTATCAATGTAATCTTTTGATACTTTATTATCAAATCTTTTTAATAATCCTTTTTCACATAAAGATTTTAAATAATCAAAAGATGAATACTTTCCATCTAATTCATATTTTGGTAATAAGTCCTCTTTTTGAATAGAAAAAGATACTTCATTATATATTCTTTCAAATAAAGGGTTATCTTCCCCTATTTCAAAATATGAATTAATTGATTTATAATCCGATTCTTTTAAAGTTTTACCTTCTTTTATTAGATATAAATATTCTAGATACTTTTCATCTTCTTTATTAAAACATTTAATTATTTTAAATGATAAATCTTCTTCATGATATTTTTCTATATTAATACCATCATAAATAATAATAGATTCATTTGGTACTATTACAAATATATCTTTGCATTTGTTAACAAAACTTAAACTTATTTCATTATTAAATAACTTACATAATTCTCTATAACCATTATAGTTTTTAGCATATAAATATAGTTTTAAATCATCAATAGATACTTCTAGACCTGGTATTAATTTAATATCATTTTGAAAGCATAATTTACTAGCTTCCATAACATATGATAAGTTATTATCTATAATACCCAAAGCTTTAATATTTTTTTCTTTTAAAAACGTGATTAAATCAGGTAGTTTTATTAAACTATCTAGTAATTCATAATCAGTTTTTATTCCTAATGGTATAAACATATAAAACTACCCTTTCTTCAATTAAATTATAACAAATAATTGACTAAAATTAAACAATATGTTATAGTTAGTTGTAGACAAATTTTGAAGGAGGTATTATTTATGGCAACTAATATTACATGTAAAAAACCTAACTTTGGTAATACAAGATCACATGCTAAAAACCAAGGTAATAAAATACAAAAATTAAACTTACAAAACGTAACTATTGATGGAGTTAAAGTTAAAGTAACAGCTAGAGAAAAAAGAACTTTAGAAAAAGGAAATAAATAAAAAGATAGGATATAACCTATCTTTTTATTTTGTAATAATTACCTACTTTAAAATTATTCTTTTTTATTACTCTTCTCTCTAAAAATCTCCAGAATCTAGTAGTAAATGGTTCTACATTTTCTATTCTATCTACTAGTATTACTTTAAAGTTATTTTTATGAGCTCCCCATACATCTGTCATGAATTGGTCTCCTATAAAAATAGATTCAGATGTATTATACTTTTTCTTTATTTTGTTATATGTTTTATTTAATGGTTTCATAGAAGATGTATATCCTGTAATACCAAGATCATTTATAATTGAATTAACTCTACTACTATTAGAGTTAGATACTATTATTAAATTAAAATCTTTTTTTAAACTATTAAATAATTCTATTTCTTTAGAAGATACTTTATCTAAAGTATATGGAATAATAGTATTATCTACATCAAAGAATAGATTCTTTATTCCAATATCTTTTAACTCTTTATAATCTATTTCAAATATATTTTTATAATATGCATCAGGTATCATTTATTTAGTCCTTTCAAAATATATTCCCTTTTATTCATTAAAAATCTAAACTTTTTAGGATAAATCCTATTATTCATAAATATTTTATTTAAATCATTAATCTTTATTATATAAAGTATTCCAATTAAATAAATGCATAATACAAATAATGATATTATTATTAAATAATACATAGTGGTATTATTAGATTTAGATATTATAGAAAAGAATATATTATATGTTGTATGTATTATCATTGGAATAAATAGTCCTTTTATAAGTAACCAAGTTCCTTTTTCTTTTGATCTTGAAAACTTAGATATAGAGACATAATATCCCATTACTATACCACATGTTATATGAAGAGGGATTGTAGTAAAATTACGAAGTAATGCTAAAGAAGACATAATTTGATAAGTATCTTCTTTTATTACGTACATAAATGTTTCTATAAGAGCAAATGATAAAGCTATTATAGATGAATAAACAAATCCATCATATATATCATCATAATTCTTATTATGAGATATAAATACATATAAAGCTGTTAGTTTAGCAAATTCTTCGACTAAAGCTAATATAGATGTTCTAGTTATATTTAATATATTATATGTAGAAAATAGTCCATTAAAGAAATTAGATCTAAGAATATATTTGTCTATTAATATTGATATACAAATAGTAAAGATTCCTGATAAGACTGCGAGTAATATCATTGGTATTGGTTCTTTAGATTTTCTATCTGAATACATTATTAAAGAAAACATTAGTATACTTGGAAGTATAGTAATAGTTATTACTGTAATTATTTGTGCTATTGTTAGACCTACAAACATATTCATTAATACCATCTCCTAGTATAATTATATCATATGTTATAGAACATAAATATTATCTATACTATATTTTTACATAAAAAATGAGTAGTTACTCCCTACTCATTTTCATTCCTAATTTTTTATCTTTTTTAGACTTTGCTGTTAAAGGTACATTCTTGTTACAATCTATTAATAATTCCTTAGATTCATCTTTTAATTCTGATTCAACTATAGGTTTACCAATTTGTTCAATAATGCCTTCATTAACAGTTAAGGCAACGTTTTTTCTATTTTTCATCGTTATTTCCCTTTTGTGAGAAAATAATATACTATATAAATATAATTATGTTAAATTATTCATAGTAATATCAATAATCCTATCTTTTAGACCTGTTCTTCTTTCATATGAATTATTGTTATTTACTGCATAAGCAAATGCTGATTTTTCTCCTACTATAGTTAAAGAATGTTTAGCTCTAGTTATACCTGTATATATTAATTTCTTATAAAGCATTATTCTATATGAGCTAATGATAGGCATAATAACTAAATTAAATTCACTACCTTGAGATTTATGAATAGAAATTGCATATGCATGTTTAATAGTAGACAAGTCTTTAAATTTATATTTAACTACATTACCATCAAAATTTATTGATACTTCATTATCTTCGATATTTTGAATATATCCTATGTCTCCATTAAATACATTATTATCTGGATCATTTTCTAGTTTTAATACTTTATCATCTACTTTATAAATAGTATCAAAGTGTTTAATACTAGGTTTATCTCCAGGATTAAAGACATCTTCTAAAACTAGGTTTAAATTATCTATACCATTTACTCCTTTATATATTGGAGCTAGTACTTGTATATCAGATGATGTATAACCCTTTTCTAAGGCCTTTATAATGAGTTTTTTGGTATATTCGAGTAAATTATCATTTGTACATTCAATGAAGTTATAATCATCTCTTTTTAAGGTAAAATCATCATCTAAACTATTATCTCTTATTTCTTTAGCAAGTGATGCTATATAAGAATTTTCTTCTTGTCTATATAGTTCATTTAAGAAAGTAACATTTAGCATATCAGAATCTATTAGATCTTTTAATACTTTGCCAGGAGATACAGATTCTAATTGATTATAGTCTCCTATCATAACTATATTTACATTTCTATTTAGACCTAGTAACAAGTTATTAAGAAGTAATGTATCTATCATAGAAACTTCATCTATTATAAGGAATTCTACATTTGATTTATTCTCTTCATTTACCATAAATGTATCTGTATCTTTATTCCATTTTAGAAATCTATGAATAGTACTAGATTTAAATAAAGCTGATTCACTCATTCTTTTAGCTGCTCTACCTGTAGGGGCAAGTAACATTACTTTAGCCATCATATCTAAGTTATTATAATGATGAACTCTTTTATAAAGTTCTAGTATAGCCTTAATAATAGTTGTTTTACCTGTCCCAGGTCCACCTGAAATAATATTAAAGTTAGTAGTAACAGATTCTTTAATAGCTTTCTTTTGCATTTCATTATATGTAATACCAAAGTGTAATTCTAAGTTATCTATTTCATTTTCTATCTTTTTAATATTATTAGTTTTATTTGATAAATAAGTAATAAAGTTAGAAATATTGTCTTCTGCAAAATAGTATTCAAATAAATAATATTTATTATCTTTTAAAACTACTTTATTAAGATCTATTAATTCATCTAAATAGATTTCTAGATCATCTAAAGTAAATTCAAATGATAAATAAGAAAGTACATCTTTATATATATCATTTGGATAAAAATAAGTGTCTCCAGTATTAAATAAATAGTTTTTTATGATGTATTCTATTAAATAGATAATTCTATTTTTATCATCATCTTTTATACCTAGATTCTTTCTTATTTTTTCTATTTTTAGAAAACCTATATCAGATATAAAGTCTGTGATTAGATAAGCATTTTCTTCTATTATTTCTTTTGTTTTATCTTTAAATTCATTATATATTTTAAGAGCATCATTAGTATTAAAACCTATATCATTTAAATAAATAATAGTATTATAACTTTCATTATATTTTAATAATGTATCATGAATAGATTTTGCTTTAGATTCTTTTATAGAGGGTACCATTAATAGATTAGAATAATCATCTTCGATTAACTCAAGAGTATTGTCTCCTAGAGTGTCTACTATTTGTCTTGCTGTCTTTTCTCCTACTCCTTTAAATAAACCTCCTGATAAGAATTCAATTATTCCTTCTTTACCTGTTGGAATATCTCTATCATATGATGATACATTAAATTGTTTTCCATATTTTTGATTATCTACTATTTCACCATTCATAATATAGTTATCGTCTATAGATAATTCATGAAAATAGCCTGTAATAGTTATAGTTCTATTTATATATTCATCTAAAGATGAATCTTTTACTTTTAATAAAGCAACTATATAACCATTATTAGATTGAAATATTATTCTTTTAAGAGTTCCTTTTATATAATCCATCTTTAGTTCCTTTCTTTAAAAAATAAGTCTATATAGACTTATTTTTACCACATATATCTTAGGTTTCCATCACCATTATATTGCTTAGACATATCTATAATATGATCATATCTTCTATAGAAGCTAGATCTTGGATTTGAATAATCATATTCATCCATTATTACTCCTGGTAATAAACTTTCTGTTACATATATCTTGGTATCTGTCATACCACCTATCATAGCTATATGACCATCCCATCCTATAAGATCTCCTGGTTTAACTTTACCTGAATGAAGTAATTCATATGTATTTTGATTTAGTTCTCCTACTTGAGTATAGTTAAATCTATGAGAGAAGCCTGCTCCAATGTCTCCTAAGTCTAGACCTGCTTGTTTAAGTATCCAGGATATGTATCCAGAACAGTCTAATCCATTAGGATACCTTACATTAGGAGTCCTATATTCATTATCTTCATAGTTTGTTAAAGGGCATCCCCAAGATGCTGGGCCTGCCATAACTTTAGTTATTTCTTTTTGTTTACCTGATCCAAGATATAAGCCTTTTCTATAATATCTTCCTTCTCCATCTACTCCTGTAGTAGATATTCTACCATTTTCATAGAAGTATGGTATTTTATATGGAAATTCTAATGTTAAAAATCTAGATACCTCAACAGCAGCTGCTCTAGTACCTACGCCTGCTACTTCTACTCTACTTTCAAGTATACTATCTAATTCATTTACTTCTTCTTTAGAATATTTATTACATGGTACAACCTTTTTACTATTATTAAGTTGAGGAGGTCTTACTAAACTAGATACTTTTATATTAATTTCTTCGTTTAAGTCATTTAATTTAGCACTTATTTTAGATTCTCCTACTTGAAGACCAGAAACATTACCATATTCATCTATACTAACAATATCTGGATTAGATGAAGAATATACTACATGATAGTCCATGTCTCCTACACTATCTAATACAGTTTCAATATTAAAGGTTTCTCCAAGAGCCATATATTTCTTTTTATGATTAAATTTTATACCTAAAACTCCATCTATATTAAAGTCTTTATCATAAGTAATAGATTTATCCCCTGAATATTCTAAAACTACTTTATAACTATCAGTAAATACATTATAAGAGCATTTCCCATTTTTAACAGGTATCTTTTCACTTATATTTTCACCATGAATAAATTGACAAAAAACTGCTTTTAGATTACGTTTATGAATCTTTAGAGTTACTTTACGAGATCTATCCTCAAAATATTTGTTACCATAAGTTATTTTTTCAATAGTTGGTGGTAAATTGTTTATGTAATTAACAAATAATAAACCAATAGTAATAAATAACAATATAATTAATAATATAGCTATATTTCTATCTTTTTTCATAACTGTTATACCTTTGTCTTTAGTATAACATACATTTATTTTTAAATAAATAAAATAAGCTTTAAAAAAGCTTATTTTATTACTTGCATACGTTCTTAGTGGCTAGTCGTCTTATAGATGAACCAAAATATCTTCCTAGATCTACAAATATATTTATGCCCTTTAGTAAAACGCCTGCTAAGGCAGCGCTTATACCTCCAGCATATAGTGTTTTTTGGCTTTTAATATCTAACTTTTTCATTTTAGCGGCATTTAAACATTCTAGTCCAACCCTCCAATGACAAAACAATAAATGTGAGGTGCGACAAATCTGAATCATTTTTCTTTTTATAAACAAAAAAGAAGAGTTTTCACTCTTCTTATGGTTGTGGTTTATCAGCTATATCAGTAAATAATCCTGGCTTT
>JAEEGL011135858.1_pt1 | contig 22870 bp, 8 predicted proteins | sample 9134231 | NCBI WGS metagenome assembly JAEEGL01 (sample SAMN16246548, study PRJNA631951) | gut metagenome | biome: gut microbiome; feature: rumen; material: fiber-attached | host: Bos | place: Iran: Karaj | collected 2018-10 | reverse complement strand
TCTTTCTGTAAATGGAGTAGAAAAAGACAAAAAGACATATGATATGGGTGCTAACTCGGATGTGAAAAAGAGTAATTACTCTGATACTTATATCCAGACTCTGAATTATTCAGATGTTAAAGCATCAGATAAACTTACTCTGTGGATCAGAAAGGATGAGGGCAATACTGGTACTGTTTACTTCTGGAAGGCAGTAGTCACCGTGACGAGTGTAGAAGAGCCAGAAGTTGAACATCTTAAGGAATGGTTTAATTCATATGAGCTGACAATTGCAAGTGGTTTCACTGATGCAGACACTTCATGGGTGGGAACAGGTTCTGATAAAACAGTAGGTGATAAAGGATCAACCGATGCCTATAAAAAAGGGACGGGTGTCCTGACTTTGGGCTCAGGATGTAAAGAATTTCTGAATACTTCTACTGGTGATGCGATGTTCCTTGCTGTTAGTTCATTAGACGCTAGTATGACTGAGGCTGGGTTTGGCACTTATATGAATGATTTTGATCATGTTAAGTATTACCAAATGGCCTTGATCAAGGGAGGAGATCCCACAAAAGAAGCAACCGGCTATTTGAATATCCCTGTATCTGGAAGCGGAAAACTCAAAATAGGATGGTACCAGGTCAGCAATAAAGATAAAGATCAAGATAGAGGATTATATGTTAAAGCGGCAAATACCGGTACTGTTGGATTTACTACAGACGGAGAGAGCACGTCATGTGTTGTAAGGAAGCCAGAAGCATATAAAGTAGAAACTTTGGAGTTTAAAGATGTTGATGAAAAGGGTATCAATATTTATGGAAACACCGCAGAAAACAAGGCAAATGGTGGGGCCGTGAGATTGTTCTTTATCGTACAGACAGAATGAAGGAAGATGGGTTTATTGTAGTTGTTCAGTGTTATCAGTAGTAAAAGAAATTATCCAAAAGAGGGGCGCCGAAATGGCGCCCCTCTTCGTAATAAATAAAAGACATCATGATGTGACAATTGAATAAATAATTTAGAGAAGTCCCAAGTGCGGGGCTGATAAAAGGGGCAATCAGGCGAAGCTTAGATTGCCCCGCATTTGGGACCTCTCTTTTGAACCAAGTCATGCGTCCGTCACTCTATGCAGTTTTGACGGTTGCCTATAGCTCCGAAATTGGAGCACCAGGACCTTGACAATCGAAAAACATGAGGCTTTCAGCGATTGCTTTCCACGACAATGAGGCCGTCGTGTTTCAGGCGTAAGCGTCCCATTCAGGAGTTCAATGTTCTTACCCTCCTGTATGCAGATAGTATCAACACATCGTTTGCATGCTTTGACCCAAATCACTTGTGCTATGATTACATACAGTTAGCCGTCATGTCATCTAAACTATGTAAGAAAATCGGAAATCGAAACTGTCGCTCAGTTCATTTTGATTTTTCCCCAAAATAATGTATCATTATCCATATAGATGAACATGTATCGGAGGTATGCCGTGGCGAGGACAATATCAATAGGAGCGCAGGATTTTGTCGATCTGCGTGAAAAAAACTGTTTTTATATAGACAAGACAGGCTTTCTCACCGAGTGGTGGAAGAGCATGGATTCCGTGACCCTCATCACCCGTCCCAGGCGTTTCGGGAAGACTCTCAACATGAGAACTGCGGAGGCTTTCTTCTCGATGAAATACGCAGGCCGCGGAGAAGAACTCTTTGGGGATCTTGACGTATGGCAGGACGTGGAAATGAGAAAGGAACAGGGCGCATGGCCTGTGATCTTTCTGTCATTTGCCGGGATCAAACAGAACAATTATCAGGATGCGGTAAAAGCAATAAAAAGGATGATCGCCATGCTTATGGCGGAGCATTCAAAACTGACGGGTATCTCTATCGAAGATGTTGAAAAAAAGGCCAATTCGATGAGCGACGTGGACGCAGAACTCTCCCTTAATCTGCTTTCCGGTCTTCTTCAAAGACAGTATGGGAAAAAAGTCATTATTATTCTGGATGAGTACGACACGCCGCTCCAGGAAGCTTTCATCGGTGGATATTGGGACGAGATGGTATCATTTACAAGGAGCATCTTCAACAACACCTTTAAGACCAATCCTTCTCTCGGCAGGGGCATCATGACGGGGATAACCCGTGTGAGCAAGGAGTCTATCTTTTCGGATCTGAACAACCTGACGGTCATAACCACCACAACAAATGAATACTCCACAGCCTTTGGCTTCACGGAGGATGAGGTTTTTGCTGCTATGGACGAGCAGGGCTTTGATCCTGCTCTTCGGGAAAAGGTAAAGGCGGTTTATGACGGATTCACATTTGGAAATGAAACAGACATATATAATCCCTGGTCTATCACAAATTTTCTGAAATTCAGGGAGTTTAAGCCCTACTGGGCGGACTCAAGCTCAAACTCCCTTGCGGGCAGTCTGATACGCACCGGCGATCCCAAACTCAAGGAGACCTTTGAGTATCTCCTTAAGGGTGAGAGCATAGAAGCAGAGATAGATGAGCAGGTCGTATTCTCAAGCCTTGACGGAGGTGAAAACGCCGTGTGGAGCCTGCTTTTCGCTTCGGGCTACCTGAAGGCAGTGAGCATAAGGAACATATCGGATGACCCCCTGGGTGCTGACAAGCTTCTGTATACCCTTACCCTTACAAATAAAGAAGTCCGGATAATGTTTGAAAGCCTCATATCACGATGGTTTTCCGGGTCTGCAGCCCTTCCGGATTTTATAAAATGTATGCTTACGGGAAATGTTGATGATATGAATGAATATATGAATCGAATAGCCCTTCGTACCTTTTCAAGTTTTGATTCCGGAACGAAGCCGTCGGATGACGCCCCTGAAAGGTTCTATCATGGATTTGTGCTGGGACTAATGGTTGAGAAAGCGGAGGATTACATTCTGAAGTCAAACAGGGAGAGCGGCTATGGGCGGTACGATGTGGTGATGGAGCCCAGGGATATCCGAAATCCGGCAGTCATTATGGAGTTCAAAGTCTATAACGAAAAGAAGGGCGAGAAAGATCTGTCCGACACTGCAGCGAACGCTCTCAAACAGATAGAAGAGAAAAGATATGACGCTGACCTTTTAACTCAAGGCATCCCTGCTGAACATATCTACAAGTACGGATTTGCATTCAGAGGTTCTGAATGTCTTATAGAAAAACAAACCCGGTAAGTTTCCAAAGAAAACAACAGTATCCCATGGATACATTGTATTAAAAAAGAATAACTGCTGTAAATTATATCGCGGAAAAAGCGTTCCGAAAAACTGTTTATTCTTTTTTCTTGAGATTGTACTGTCTCATGATCATGTCAGAGGCATAGCAGCTGCTTCTTTGAGAGGGAAAACATCCCTTGACACGCATGAAGAAAACAATCAGAATACGAATTATGAAGCATATGACAATAAACTGTTGAAAAATGAAGGGGACAGATCATATGATGTATCTGGCAATAATACCGAGTGTCATTCTTTTGATCGTGATATGGCGCAACGACAAGATAGAAAAGGAGCCGGCGGGGCTTCTGCTAAAACTGTTTCTGTTCGGCGCCCTTACAACGATAAGCGCAATGCTTATCGGTATTGCAGCGGATGGGGTGGTTCTGGCTTTTCTTGCAAAAGAAAGCATTATTTACGCGTTGCTGGACAATTTCATTTTCACTGCGCTTGTGGAAGAAGGCGGAAAGTATTTTGTCCTGAAAAAGACTACCTGGAAACATCCGGCGTTCAATTATACTTTTGACGGTGTCGTGTATGCGGTCGTAGCATCCCTGGGATTTGCAACGATAGAGAATATCCTTTACCTTGTAGACGGGGATGTGGTGACGGCTGTAATGCGCGGAGTTCTCTCCGTTCCCGGACACGCCATAGACGGAGTGTTCATGGGATGTTATTACGGGATCGCAAAGTATCTGGACGCGTCGGGTGATGTGAAGGGCTCGAAGAATAATCTGAGAAAGGCGCTGCTTGTACCTACTCTTCTGCACGGGTTTTATGATTTTTGCCTTAGCACGGAATATGAGATATTATTGCTGGCATTCCTTATTTTTGAGATCGTAATAACCGTAGTATGTATTAAGAAAATCAAAAAATTGTCGAAACAGGATACGTATATCCCCGGTTCCGTGCCGCCGCAGATGAGCAGATCGCAGCAAGCCAATGTTCAGCAGCAGTACGTTCAGGGGCAGCAACCATACAGCCAGCCACAGCAGTACGGGCAGATGCAGCAGATGTACGGGCAGGGACAGCAAATGAATACACCGCAGCAGATGTATGGTCAGGCGCCGCGCCAACCGTACGTTCAGCCACAGCAGTACAGGCAGATGCAACAACCGAATGGACAGCCGCAGCAGCAGTACAGCCAGCCGCAGCAGATGAACGGCCGGCCGCCCTATGGTCAGCCTTACACGCAAAACGGGACGCTGGCTCAGAACCGGCTCGCTCCGAACCCCGGAAACATTATACCCGAAGATCAATCGCAATTTAAGGGATAATCTCTGAAGTATTAACCTGAAACAACAGCAGACAAAGAGGGAAAAGCATGAAAAAGAGAATAATGGCCAAAACAACGGGCCTCATTTTGGCGACGGTTCTGATCTGTGTTCAGCCTATGTCGGTACTGGCTGTTCAGGAAAATGTCCCCGGCCGGGATGACAATGAGAGTGAATATCCAATGACTGAAGCAGAGGGCATGATAACTGCTTCGGATTCATCCCTCAGTGTAAATATGCTGCCATCTGTTCACGATGTCACGGATCCCGAATGGGGAGAAATGCCTTTGACCACGGAGCAGGATCCCGAAGAAACATCTTCCGCCCCGGGCTATGATGTAGAGAAAATAAGGGAGGCTCTTATTGAACACGACATTCTTTCATCTCTGAAAAATATGACTCCCGGAAAGGATTATGCGGAGGGACAGGTCATTATTTCCGCAGAAGACAGGGAGTATGCGGAACATGCTGCCGAAGTGTACGGCGGGAGTCTTGTGAGCTTTGAGTATGGCCTCGGCGTGATCGGGCTTCCTGACTCACTCAGTGTATATGATGCGGTTTCGAAGGGACTTAACGCGGCAGATCCTTCCGGAGACGGTTCTGTCGATTACCCTCCCGTTGAGCCTGATTATTTCTGGGATGGGTCGCCTGATCTTCCGGATGAAGACCCTCAGGGGTCTCTTGATCCTTCGGGGAGTTCCGCATATGACAGGCTATACGGGACCTATGTGAAAGACCCGTTCCTGGATCCCACAAATGCGCGCTACCAGTGGTTCCACGATATGATCAACACTTACGAAGCGTGGGATTATACCACGGGCAGCAGCAACGTAACGGTTGCGGTCATTGATTCGGGAGTTTCCGCCCATACGGAATTCGGGAGCCGTCTGTCTACGCCTTCCGATTACACGTCAGGAAAAACGGATCTGGTCGATACGTCCGGACATGGCACCAATGTGGCCGGCATAATAGGCGCAGGGCTGAATTCAGCCGGAGGCGCGGGAGTTGCTCCAAACGTAAAACTCATGTCTCTTCCCACAGGGACGAAAGACGGGCCAAAATCAAGTTATGTTCTATCAGCCATAAATTATGCCTCCACAAAGAAAGCGGACGTTGCCAATATCAGCATCGGAATGGCTTTGTACAGCGCAGCCATAGACACAGCCGTCAATAACGCCTACAAGAAGGGCCTGACCATCGTGGCCTCTGCCGGAAACGATTCCAGCAACGGCATGAATTATCCGGGTGCATATGATCACGTGATCGCTGTGGCAGCGGCGGACAAGTCGGGCTCAAAGGCCGGATTTTCAAATCCCGGATCCTATGTGGATGTGGCTGCCCCCGGCGTGAACATGTGGTCCACCTGGAACGGCGCGGACGAGGAGAACCCTGTCACTTCTTTTTCCACACAGGTAAACGATTACATTTCCATGTCCGGCACCTCCCAGGCGTCTCCCGTGGTGACGGGAGCCTGCGCGCTTTACATGAGCGTTTACGGCCATACAACGCCTGACAATATGGAAAAGGTAATAAGATCCAGCGTGAGCGGAAGTCCGTCCCCCGGACTCGGAGCAGGGATCATCGACCTCGGCAAAATGTTCACAAAAGACCTGACCCCTCCCGTGATCAATATAGGAAAGACGGACAAGGGCACTATCCCCTATAACAGGAGCATCACCATGACCGGCGGCAGTGCAGCTACAAAGTGCGCCGGTCTCGAGAAACTGGGCGGGAAGATCATTTACACGGTAAACGGCGGGAATCCGCAGGTCAAGGACGGGAAGATCGTAAACGGGACACAGTATTCATCGGCCATTACCGTCGAATCTTTGCTGGTGGATCACGGCCTTGTCCCCGGGAAGAGCATTACGATAAAAGCGGCTTCCATCACGGGAACCGGCGTTATGAGCAGGATCAGTTCAGTCACCTTCAAGGTATCGGATACTGCCACAGCGCTCAGTATCACAACAAAGCCCGCAAGCATTTCCGCCGGTTCAAGCTACAGATTTCAGGCAAGCGTGACGCCCGCCGGAAGCACGGGTCTCGTAACCTGGGAGATCACAAGCAAGGGCAAGAATCTGACCGGCGCCAAGATTAATGCAAAGACCGGCGACCTCACCACAAAGTCAGGACAGACCGGGAACATTACCGTAAAATGTACCTCAAAGGCAAATAAAACCCTCACTGCCCAGCATTCCTTCGCTGTGCAGAACGGGCTGCAAAAGGTCAAAAAGATCGAACTCAAAGCCTCGAAGCTCAATGTCCGCGTGGGAGCCACAGGCACTGTTCAGGTTGCTTCGATCACTGACATCAACGGTCAGAAAATAAGCACTACTTCGGTGAAATACCAATGGACAGTGAGTAACGAAAGTCTGGCAACGCTTTCATCCACTGATTCTGACAAAGTGACGGTGACCGCAAAAAAGAAGGGGTCCGTCACCGTAACCTGCCGGGTTTTGGATGGCAGCGACCGCACAGCTGCCTGCAAGGTTTCTCTGATAATACCCGTATCAAAGGTTGCGGTCGCAGGCCAGTCATACATGGCCCCCGGATCAAAGGCACGTTTTAAAGCTGTGATCACGCCCGGTACCGCGGGAAATAAGACCGTTAAATGGAGTCTTTCCGGTGCACCGAAGGGTGTGACCATAGATCAGAAGAGCGGGAACGTCTCCGTATCGAAGGACGTTTCCATCGGAAGCACCTTTACGGTAAAGGCCGCAGCCACCGACGGCAGCGGGAAGTCCGGAACACTTTTGGTCACAGTCTCAAAGCAGGCCACAGAGGTCAGGATACAGACCAGCGGAACCGTAAATAAAGACGCTCTGATCCCCGTGAGCAAGAACAGCTCACTTATATCAGCAAGGCTTTATACCGTAAATGTGAATGGCGGAACGGATGAATCAACGGTTACCCTGCGCTCGGTGATCTACTCCGGATCCTCCACACTTGGCACCAACGCCTCCTGGAGCAGCAGCAACCCTTCCGTCGTTTCCGTAGGCACATCTCTTGGCGCTTCCACAACTATCCGGGCCCTTAATCCCGGCAGCGCGAAGATCACCTGCAGCGCCGGCGACGGCAGCGGCAAAAGCGCATCTGTGAGCGTGAAGGTGATCATACCCACGTCCCGCGTATCCCTTTCCTCCGCGAAAGGGCAGGAGACTATCGCCGCCGGATGTTCCGCTCAGACCAAAGCCACCTTTGGAAATCTTCACGGAAAGCCTTCTGTCCGTGATCTTGACTGGGATTTCAGAGTCGTGAACACTTATTCCGACACCGGCGTAGATAACGGTATTTTGGATCATTACAGCGAGAATGCATATCTGACAACGGACGTGAAGCAATTCGGCCTGGTGGGTTTCAGCAAGGGAAATCTCTCATTTTCGAAAAAGGCCTTCACGCTGTTTGTGAATTACAGCGTGACAGGATACATGCCCGCTATTATCGTTACGGCGAAAGCAAAGGACGGCACGGGTTGTTACGGGGAATACGCTTATATCCTTTCAGGTCCCGCAACCTATATGAAGGTGGTGGATACGGACAAGAAACCCGTTAAATCCACATATGGAAAGGTCAATCTTGAAATGCCGTATGTTCTTGTCCTAATGACGGATTGTTCCGGCAGGATCAGCACCAAGAGCAGTAATCCTGCGGCGGTTTCTGTCAGCGTGAAAAGAGTGAGTGGGGCATACCTCATCTTCGTATGCTGTCTGAAAAAGGGCTCTTCAAATATCACCTTCAAATCCACGGACGGCAGCAACAAGAGCTGTTCAGTGAATATTAAAGCGACATAAAAGATACAATACAGATGTGACTGCACCTTATAATCTGTATTCCGCCTGTTTTCTTTATGCGTGTCAAGGTGTTCATGTATCGCTGAAGACTTCCGCTTTTTCCGGTAAAACTCCTGTCGCCTGCTAAAATACAGGCAATATTCTCCTCCGGAAGACCTGCCTCAGTGGCAAATTCTAAAAAGCGCCTTAAGATACTTTCTGTCCATTGTGGATCCGGATTTGATCTCGAACGCTTTTATGATATTCATTAATTATGTTCTGAAAACAGGACGAGGTTATGCCATCCTGATCAGGCACTCTGACCCTTTAAAGGCAAAGCCGTATTTGTAGATGTGATCCGCAGGGATGCCACGGGACAGAAGATCAGTGTCATACTTCTTTTCCTCTATCTGCTTAAGTGCGTTCTCGGCAGTGTCGGAGAGATCTTTTTCCCCCTTTTTTTCATTATAGACTTTGAACTCCATAATGACTGCGGGATTATTCACATCCTTTGGCTCCATCACTACATCGTAGCGCCCGAAGCCGCTTTCGCGGTTTGATTTGAGTATGTATCCTTCAGCTTTTTCTACCATCAGCCCCAGGACAAAGCCGTGATAGAAGCGTTCCGGCGCATCATCAGACGGCTTTGTTCCCGAATCAAAGCTTGAAAATGTACGAAGTGCAATCCGGTTCATATAATTATTCATGTCCTCTTCATTTCCTTCGAGCATACTCTTCACAAAAGAAGACAGAGCAGAAGAATCGGCAAACCACCGGGATATCAGCCTTTCAAACATAAGCTTGACTTCTTTGTTTGTAAGGGTAAGGGTATACAGAAGCCTGTCAGCACCCAGGGGGTCATCTGATATGTTCCTTATGTTCACTACTTTCAAATAGCCCGAGGAAAAGAGCAAACTCCACACAGCATTTTCGCTTCCGTCAAGGTTTGAGAATACGATCTGCTCGTCTATTTCTGCTTCTATGCTCTCACCCTTCAGGAGTTGCTCAAAGTTCTCCTTGAGTTTGGGATCACCGGTGCGTATCAGACTGCCTGCAAGGGAGTTTGAACTTGAGTCCGCCCAATAGGGCTTAAACTCCCTGTTTTTAAGATAATTTGTGATAGACCAGGGATTATATATATCTGTTTCATCCCCAAATGTGAATCCATCGTAAACCGCCTTTACCTTTTCCCGCAGAACAGGATCAAAGCCCTGCTCGTCCATGGCAGCGAATACCTCATCTTCTGTGAAGCCAAAGGCTGTGGAGTATTTATTTGATGTGGTGGTTATGACCGTCAGGTTATTCAGATCTGAAAATATGGACTTCTTGCTCACACGGGTTATTCCCGTCATGATGCCCTTTCCGAGAGAAGGATTGGTCTTAAAGGTATTGTTGAAGAGGCTCTTGATATAAGCTGTCATATCATCCCAGAAACCGTTTACCCAAGCCTCCTGCATTGGAGTGTCGTATTCATCCATAAGGACTATTGCCTTTTTCCCGAAGTGTTTCTCCAGAAGCGAGCACAGGAAATTCAGGGACATGGCTGCGGTATCATCAGTCATATCCTCGCGCACCGCATCGTACCTTTCACGATCAATATCACTCATGCTGTCATAACCGACGACATCCCGATAGTCGTTAAACTGTTCAGCGATAAGCGTATTCATCGCTCTTTTTGTGGTCTTGTAATCTCTGTATTTGATCCCGGCAAATGTCAGGAAGATCACAGGCCATGAGCCCTGTTCTTTGCTCATTTCCCCGTCCTGCCAGACCTCCAGATCACCGAAAAGTTCTTCCCCGCGGCCAGCGTATTTCATTGAGAAGAAAGCCTCGGCCGTCCTCATGTTAAGAGTCTTCCCGAAACGTCTGGGGCGTGTGATGAGAGTCACATCATCTTTGCTATTCCACCAATCAGTGAGAAAGCTTGTCTTGTCTATATAAAAGCACCCTGTTTCGCGCAGTTTGACAAAATCCTGCGCTCCGATTGAGATCGTCCTCGCCAAGGCACACCTCCGGAACATGTTCATCTATATGGATAATGATACATTATTTTAGATAAAAATCAAAATGAACTGCGCGACAGTTTCGATACCAAAATTGAAATCGTTAATTCCACCATCCCGTGCTGAAAGCAAAATGAGGCACATTATGTAATTTTCATTCTGATTATTTATTTGCCTGATTGCAAAAGAAGACAGGGGACGTTTTATGGCGTCCCCTGTGAAGATTTAGTGCTTTTAAAAACTGCTTTACTTCCATGTGGATCCACGCATGTGATGAGTCCTCAGACTTTCAGATGTTTCTGTCCCGAGCAGATAACACAAGAGTCCTGTATCATAAAAGTAAAGCTTGTTCGATTTCACAAGCCTCTTTGAAATGTTTCATTTCCTACACAGTTTGCTGTTGTATTTGTATACAAATTTTGTTGCAAAACTATTGGCTTGATGGTAAGATGATTGTACGAGAGGAGGCGATGTTATGCCAAATATTAAACCGATTTCTGACCTTCGTAATTACACAAGCGTGGTTAAAGAAGTTAATTATGGCAGTCGTGTTTATCTGACCAAGAACGGGCACGGGCATATTGCCTTGATAAATATGCAGGAGTTGGATGATCTGGAAAAGCAGCTTGCATTATATAAATTTCAGGTAGAGATGCAAAAGGGTGAGCAATCCGTTGCCATGGAGGGAACGATATCTTCTAAAGAGCTTAGAAAAGAGTTGGGGATCTGATTTATGAAGAAGGTTGAATATTCCCAACTAGTCAAAAGAAAGCTTCTGATACTTAGAACGGAACTTATCGAAAAGTATGGTGAACAGAAGGCAAAAGAAATCCTGACAGAAATTGCAGATCACGTAGATATGCTTGGCCAACACGAAAAAAGCGGTGTCTGTATATCTCGCATGTATGATATCGATACTGATTATTGGTGCACATTTACGAATCATAATTTCTTTATTTACAGGATCGAAGCAAAGAACGTGATCATTGTTCAAATGTTTAACGAACGTGAAGATTATATAATGAAGTTGTTTGGAATATCCGGACGCACGCAGGAGTCAATAGATTATTGGGGAGAATGATCCCGGAGAGGATGCGGGATCGTTACTCGTGACAATAAAATGACAATATACACTTCAAATAGGAGATACGGAAAGGTTCTTGGACTTGATCCGGACAAAAAGTACAGCTAACCGGGTTTGTGTCTCTATCAGGCATTTTGAACCTTTGTATGCAGATCCGTACTTGTGGGTATGATCAACAGGGATATCCTGGTCAAAATGGTCAGAATTCTATCTTTACATTCATTCAATTGTCACATCATGATGTCTTTTATTTATTACGAAGAGGGGCGCCATTACGGCGCCCCTCTTGAAAACTACTGCGTTAAATCATGATGTTAACAACTTATTCCGGTCTGTGAGCACTGACTGCGGTTACATTGATTCCGCCGCCGCCAGCTCCGCCACGTGAGAATCCAAGAGTTACTTTGGTTACTTCTGAGGCATCAACAATTGCCGAAATCTCACGACTGTCTCCACCGGTCTTCATTTTCAAACCGGTTTCTACAGCAAGCACCTTTTTGTCCTGATCGATCAACACCAATTCTCCTGTGTCGCCAGTCGATTTATCCGAACTTACTATTGCAACATCAAACTGTACTTTTACGTTTCCCTTCGCCGTGAGCTTTGAAACATCCACGGCTACATATCTTTCGAGAGTGTCGGTAAAGGTCTGACCAATAGTGGTAACAGCAAACGGATCTGCAGTTCCGCCATTGTAGTTGATGTAATTTGTGTCCTTCCTTATCCTCAGCCTCTCGCTCGGGCTGTAAAGAACCAGTGCGGTGTCAAAATATGTATCCTCAGTATATGTAACCTTTGTATCCGAAGAATATGCAGTTCCACCGCTAATAGTCAGGAAATCAGCATCCCAATCAACAGGCTCTGCAGGCTCTTCAACACTCTTCACAGTGACCACTATCTTCCAGAAGTAGGTAGTTCCTGTTCCTTCAACTGCAAGTTTGATGGTTCCGGCCTTTCCGCCCGTATATGACACAGTGCGTGCATATACATAACCATTCTCATCCGTCAACAGAGGATCCTGGTTTGTCCCATTTCCGGCTCTGTCTATCTTAACATCATTTGAACCGGTATCATACTCTACAGTATCAACGGTAGCATCGTTTGCGGAAAGGGTGAGCTTACCTTTGACCTTGTATGTCGGGAAGAATGTCACGTCTACTGATCCGGGAACATCGATGCTATATACATCTGTTTGTGTATATAATCCATAACTCGTTCCGTGATACTTTGTCGTGTTTCCAAAGCCCGCCATGGTCAGCTTGTATTCCGTAAACTCTTCCTCATTGGCATTGTTTATAGCTCCGCCATTGGTGAAGTCATATGTCAGCGTGTCGCCGACCTTGATGCCGGTGCTGTAAGGCTTCACCTTAACCTTCATTTCGCCTTTTACTACCTTCACTGTAGCGGTGGCAACTTCCTCACCCTTCTCAAAGACGAACTTCAGCTCATCGGTTCCGGTATCTCCAGTCGGTACGGACTTGATGGTAAACAGCCAGTTTGCAGAAAGGCTCTCTCCGTTGTCACTGTAGGTCAGCACATCCTTGACATCATCCGCATCCGCATAAACACCATTCACACTGAGTGAAATGAAATCAGGTATATCACTGAGTCCGAGATCGTTGACACTGAGTGAGAACTGATCATAGATGCTCACCGTGATAATATCGGATGTAGTTTCCTTAAAGGTGCCGTTTTCTCTCGTGTTCCTGACTACCACGTAATACTTGAACACTCCTGTGGTTTCGGTAGAAGGAAGGTACCTTGCTGCAGTTGCTCCGGTAAGGAGATAATCATCATCTCCCTTATCCTCGTACCACTGATAGGTCAGTGTACCGCCATCCGACACAGTGGCAGTTACATCTATCTGAGCTCCTATAGAATCTTTGGATGTGGTGATGCTTTCAGGGTCAACTACCAAAGCAGGAGCTTCTGCCACCTCGGATGCTGCAGTATGAACAACATCGGATATGGTGATCACGCCTATCGCGCTCACTGTCGCCGTGAAGCTGGTCTGTCCTCCTGATTCAAGATCAGCGGTCACACCTGTTTCACCTATGGCAAGCGCTGTAAGCGTCACAACTGTATTGTCTGCAGAAATCTCTGCGTTCATCTTCTTAGGATCTGCGATCGTCACACTTGTTATCTTATCGGTCGCTTCTGCCTTAAGATCGGACAGGGTCACCTCCAGAGGAGCATTTGCCCAGTATTCCATAGGCGATGCTGTGATCGCACCTAAGGCATCTACCGTGGCCTTAAATATCGCCACATCTCCGTTTGCCATGGTAACGGTTATGTTTGCGGATCCCTTTGTTACTGAGGTGAGTATCAGGCTTCCGTTTGTCACTTCGGCCGTCACTACGCTCTCACTGTCTGAAGTTGCACTTGCAATAGTCGTTTCTCTCTCAACTGCATGTGTGAATTCAGTCAGAGCCATTTCTTTTTCCTGAGACTCAAACTTTTTAAGTGCTCCCTGCTCAACCTTTACACTGTGTAAATAGCCTTCACCGGTGCTTTCAAAAGTGAAGATAAGCGTATCGATGCCTTTGCCTTCTCCCTCGTAGGTGTAGGATACTGCGTTCTCAGGATTGGAGGAATTATATGTTCCTCCGATGGTATCGTTTCCACCCTTAGGCAGACCGATCACTTCGTGGATAGTATCATCATTTTCAGCGGTTACGGTAACGGTAGCTCCCGCTCCGTACTGGCACCCGTAGAGTGTCACGGTAGAGTTGGGCAGTACCTTGGCAGTGAAGAATGATCCGGTCTTAACTGCATAACCGTGGTCATCATCGTGATAGTAACCGGGTTCGGGATGGATCATGAAGAATCCGTCATCCGAAGCAAACTCAGCCGTCGGGTTAGTCTTAAGATCAGGGGATACGATCGCATGATCCGTATCTCTGGTCTTCGAGAAGTTGTAGTAATACTCCTCACCCGGTACAGGTGCTACAAGACCGCTGATGGTCACGGTACCGATAGTAGGTGACTTTCCGCTGGCTATCTGACACACGGTTGAACCTACAGCCACCCTGAGATATATAGTCTCATGAGGCTTGATAGGTATCATCACATTCCATTCTTCGGAACTGCTTCTGATCTTGGACTTGTTGTATCCTTCGGTTCCTTCTGTTTCTTCCTCAACAGTACGCTGCTGGACTATGTTCCTGTCGCCGTCAGGGCTTCCGACTGTATAAGAGTACTGAGCTCTGGGCATATCCGTTCCGGCGTTACCAAAGGCTGCCTTGATGTAATTGATCATGACCGGCTTGTCTCCCGCTGTGATCGGGAAGTCGATATAACACACATCATAGCCGTGTTCGCCGTTGGGCATTTTTGCCGAGGTGGAGAATGTCAGACCGCCGTAGCAATCCGGGTTTGCGGTAAGCTTACTGCTATTGTAAGCCCATGTTCCGTAAGAAGTCTCTCCGACCTTTCCGCTGGATACTATCAGGTTCTTTCCTTCTGCGATCTCTTCGTTTGAATTGTTCGCAGGTCCATCGGCCTTCGATGCATCTGCACTGTCGAGCCAGAGGATCGTGAACTCATCCTTGGGCGCCACTTCTATGACAAGCTCATACTTGCCCTGGATCCTGTCTGCGCCTCTGGAGGTGCAGAGCACGGTCACTGTCATCACATCCGTAACATCTCCTGCTACAAGGAGACCGGTCTCGGGATCGATCGTCGCGATGTCATCTGTCGTCTCTACCATCATTCCGTTACCGGACAGCGTGTTCTCTGACAGACTCCAAACTATATCCTTATTGCTGGCATCTGAAGGCGTAACCTTTCCTGTGAACTGAAGGTTCTTCTTACCTTTGATCTTATCCTTGGCTGCCGTCACTTCAACCGAAGTTACGGGAACCTCAGTAAGATTCGCATCGTAATCAACCACTATCTGTGAGATGTAGTTTCCTGCATCCGCCTTGATCACGATATCTCCTGCGCCTGTGTAGTTCACATAGGCCTTTTCAAGGATTGCAGTGGTGGATCCGTTATTAAAGTGATAGTAAACATCATCATTCTGTGCGGCCATTCCGATAGTTCCGGCTGCGCTGTTGCATCCGAACACGGTCACGATACACTTGTCGGTCACGTGAAGGGTGATGGTGCTTCCCTTGGTGGCTCCCCACAGATCGCCCTTGTCCGCTACTCTTGCAAAGCCTTCCGTCTCTATCTGGTCGGCAGCATAATCCGTGATTTCCTTGTCCGCGCTGTACACGTAGGTCTCATCCGTCTCGCCTTCATGGACATCAGTTGAGGTATCCTGCTGAACATTCCAGTTCCTCGCGGTGATGAGAGCATCAACATCAAACCATGACAGGGAATCTTTCTTGAATCCGTTCTTTGCTACATTGTACACACGGTTGAGGATAGCGCGGCGTCCTGAATACTCAGCTGCCACTTCATCTTCAGTCAGTATATCCCTTGCATCGCCGGTCTTTGAGGAACTGTAACCAATGCTTGTTGCAGTAGCCTGATCCATCTTCCAGCCGATGATGAAGTTGGGAACATCCTTAAGGAGATGAGGATCATTGCCCCAAGGTGTGGTTATGGCAGTATTGACCTTTGTATACGTTGACTTTATGAATGCTGCCTGATCAACGTCCGATCCGCTTGCAACGCTTCTTGCAAGATTGATGGTACGAGGCTTGAGAGTTCCGTTGCTGTCAGGCCCTTCCAATATTCCGTCTTCAGTAAATTCGGAATTCAGGAACACTTCGCCCTTTCCGATATTTGCAGTGGTTCCCACAAGACGAGGAGCTGCATATCTGGACTGGGGATTCTCGTCACCTATTGCCTTAAGTTCGCATCTCTCATAGAGAGCAACCGATCCGTTGTCGCTGTGCTCGATCCAGGTGAAGTCAACATCGCCTTCCACATAGCAGTTGTAGAACCAGCACTTGCCGTGGGTCTGGATCGTATCCTGATGGCTCTTGAATGAGCAGTTGTATGCGCCAAGATTTCCTGTGGAGGAGAACAGGAGCGCTTCTGCCTGGGTGTTGCTTCCGTCTGCCTGTGCCCTGCTGTAGGTGTTCTGGATCGTCAGATTCTCAAGCGCTACATCGCAGGATCCGTTGAATCTCACTACTGAACGGAGATATCCGTTTGTTACGCCATAGGTAGCATCAGGATAACTCTTCATCTTGTTGGAGTTTCCGGAGTTGTTGAACTTGATCACAACGTCCTCACCCCTGTTCGTGGTCCTGCCCTGACCGCTGAGGATCAGTCTCGCGGAACCATTATAGAACAGCATCTCTTCATATTCGCCCTCGGGAATGGCGATCTCGAAGGTTCCCTTGCTTCCATCTGCCATGAGCTTAGTAAGAGCGGGCTGGATGGTCTCATAATCTGAGATCTTTGTCTTATCTGTTCCTGTGATCTCATAGAGGGTTACAGGCTCCTTGGGCTTCTCGCCGGGCGCATAATAGGTGATGTCGCCGACCGCGATAGCACCCATCTCGTCTACCGTGACGAAGAAGGAGACTGATGCTCCGTCGCTGAACTTGGCAACGATCTGAGACTTGCCGGGTTTAAGTGAAGTTACTACGAGCTTTACGCCATTATCGGCAATCTTGACCATTGCAACAGTCTCCTCAGAGGATGTTGCTTCCGTGATGGTCACGCTGGAAGGTACATTCGCTGAAAGTGTGCTGATGGGAAGGGTCTGATTCTGAGACTTGAATCCTTCGCCGTTTCCTTCTGAAAGACCGCTGCTTCCATCTCTGGGTGCTCCGACGATCTTGAAGGAACATGTCGCTCTTCCGAAGAGATTGCCGGTGCCGTAGATGGTGCACTTTGCGGTTCCGGCCTTTACATTATTGACGTAAGAGCAGGGATCGATCCAGATACCGTCCTCATCACTGTCGCGCTCTTCCTGAACGACGACATCTGCTCCATCCTTATTACCCTTTGTGACAACCTTAAGTGCCGATGAGAGAGCGTTGCCTACGCCGCCGAATACTACAGGCGATCCCCAGAAATACACGCCGCCCTTTGCGTCGGTGAGGAACTCACCGCTTCCGTTGAGTTCGTCTTTATGGTTGGGTTTCACAAGGAACTTCTTGACCTGATTGTTCTTGTCGCTGTAGAGGCTGAATCCGCCGTTTACTTCCGAACCCTCTTCGTAATTCGCATTAGTGATGGTAGCCTTGGCGTTCTTGAAGCCGGGCTTGGACATATCCTCACCGTCAGCAAGTTCCACCGTAAAGTCTGTTCCGTTCTTAAGAGCCTTTCCATCCACATCGAAGAGTTTGAACTTCTTTACGTCAGGCGTCTTGCCCATCTCCGTGTCGGGGCCGTAGAGGACCATCTTGTCCGCATTCTTGGAAGCTACTACAGTACCAAGAGTGAGTTCCTGATTAAGTCCCTTATATGCGCCCTGGCCTTTAACCTTGGCGGTTATGGTGCTTCCGACATTGTTCTTGTCGGTGTAAGCATAAGACATCTTATAATCGACATTGGGAAGAAGGCCCTGGATCTCCTCGCCGTCGCCATAGACATACTTAAGTCCGACATTGGGCTTTACTCCGCCGTACACGGAATAGAATTCGCCGTCTCCGTCTTCTCCTATGGGTTTGTCTTCATCATCTACGCCGTCAATGGCAAACTTTCCGCCATCAGCCTTGGCAGTGATCTTGAACTTAAGCTTCAGAGTCGATCCTGCATACTTGTTCATGCCGGTAACAACTGCCGTAGCTGATCCGGGACATACGTTGTTCATATAGGAAAGAACATAATCTTCGCTGTAGCCAGCACCACCTGCTGCTGATCTTGCATCATTTTCCGCGAAGCTGTGAATGCCCTCTTCTCCGAGAGGCTCCACTTCTGATCCGGTATAAGCATATTCCTTCTGAAGCATGCTGAAAGGAGCAGCTTTCTTGTCAAGCTTTTCTCCCTTGATCTTTACCTGGGCTACACCGCCGTTGCCCCATACATAAGCGAACTTTCCGGCAACATAGTTCTCATAATCCGACCCGGGGCCTGCGCCGTTGAAATTGTCATCTGTCGTGCTGGTAAGAGTGCCGGTAAGAGTAAGGCCGCTGAAATCCCAGCCGCTTTCTTCATTGTAGGTCAAATTTCCCTTTGCGCTGAGTTTTCCGGTCGCATCGACCATCTTCTCAAGTTCGCCGGTGTAGTTGTTCTTCTTTGCTCCGTTTTCAACGCCGAACACGAGCTTATTGCCGTTCACGACGTAGTCGGTCTTGTTCTTAAGAGCAAGGCCGTTGACAAACACCTTGGCCTTGGCGTCCGCAGTCTGGGTCCAGGCCACGAGGTTAGCATCACTATCCGTGACATCTATGGGTTTGATGCTGAAGCAGAGATACCTGGTCCCGGAATAATTCCCCTTAAACTTTACCATCACGTGGGGGATCTTCTTGGCCTTGATCTCTTCCGGAGTGATCTTTTCGGGATCAAAATCCCCTTCATACTCCTTATTGAGATCAAACGCATCCTTATTGTTCTTGTAGGAGAGCTTGTAATCGGTTCCGGCTATAAGCTGACGACCGCCGTCAACGATCTTCACCTCAGGCATGATCTTCTGTCCTGTATAGGAGAACTCCCTGTAGGTGTAGCTGGTTTCCGATGCATCCTCCTGATCTGCGCCTGCGGGGAGAATCTCCGCATCGACGCTGTCCGCCTCTGAAGACGAACTCTGCACCGAGGTCCCCTCGGTGGCTGTTGCTTTCTGCGCTGATCCCGCGGCCTGTGTGACCATTGCGGTATCCGGCAGAAGCGTGGCCATGATCATAGCCAGGGCTATGAACAGGGCCGTGTACTTCCTGCGCAAGTAACCTTTCATTTCCTTTCCTCCTTTTTACTATGCCTTTCCGGCAATTAAGTACTTATCCGTGACCGCCGCATTTTCGGGACTCCATGTCACACTGCGGCGGGTACTAAAATGGCAGGGCATAAATTACCCCACTAAAACGCATAATACAACACCTAATAGCTCTTTTCAATTGATATTATTTACTTAATTTGATTGATTATTTTTGCCTGTTATGACTCCCTTTCGTTACTGTCGCCTGAACGGCGGGATTTTCAGCCACACCGGGGGACGGTTTCCCGCCCCCCCGGATAATGTTTCACTGATGGTTCAAAGCTGTTTGAGCATGATCTTCTGGGAAATGACCCTCTTGGACTGTTTGGCGTCGGCCTTGTTCTGTCCCTTGTAGATCACAGTGTACTGTATCATAGCCTGCTTGGGCATCTTCTGGTACAGCGCCTCAATGACCTGCCTGGTGTGCTCATCCGAAAGATCTGCAGATCCGTCAGCATTCTTCACAAATGCCTTGTCGCCGGTCAGATTGAGCATATCCACCACCGTGGAATCGGAGAGGCTGAGAGCCGTCAGCTGCACCTTGTCATAATTGATCTCTTCCTTTATGACGTCGGAGAACTTGATATCCTTCTGGACATTGAGGTTCACCTTTTCTCCGGTGCTGCGGCCGAGCTTCACATTCTTGTACAGGCCCTTCTTCAGGAGTATCCTGTTTCTTCCGCCCTTGTCCTTTGAATTTGCGACATCAGAGCTGAACTCGAGCACTTCGCCTTCCCACTTCTTCGAAGACATCTGACCTTCCATCACAACAACGCTTTCCGAATTCAGGTTCAGATTCGCAACCTTGGGATTGGAAGTGACCTTCCCGGGAGCAAATACAGTCCTGAGTTTGACGGGAACCGCTGTACCGTTGATCTTGACCTTGACCTCATAGTAGCCGCTGTTCAGCACACTGTCCTCATAAGCGTAGATCTCATATGCGTTGGTCACCTTCGAACCCGGCCTGATGCCGAAGAGCTTTGAATTCTTGTCATCAGCCATCTCGATCGTATCCACCTTCGCATCGCCGAGCTTGAGCTGCGCAAATGTTGTGCTCCTGGCAGCGATATTGATGTTGCCGCCGGCGTTGTAACTGCCCTTCGGACTGCCCGTCTTTGCTTTGGGCGTCTTGGATGCGGTCATGACCGTGAGGAATGTGTCTCCGTATGTGCCGTCCTCATACCTTACGCTGACCCTGACCTTTTTGTCCACCAGCTTGCTCTTTCCGTCGACAGACTGTACAAGGGCCAGAGACAGTATTCCGTTCTCGGAATCGTAATCAGCCTTTTGGAAATAGCAGTATTTCTGCTTCTGAGCCCTCTGCTTGTACGGAAGCTTATCGATCTCCGAAGGCTGTGAATCTGATATCACGCTCACGGTCTCCGCAAGCTTCGTCTCTTCGGGCAGGCCCTTTCCGGCAAGTATGCGGTACTGTGCAAAAGCCTTCTCCTCATACGTATTCTCGGACAGAGTATCCGCAGGCAGAGCGCCCTTGTCAAGGTACGCAGGCTGCAGAAGATCCATCACCGGCATCTGATCGGGTTTATTGGATACGGTTATCTTAAACTTATAATCATAATTTACCTGACTGCCGTTCTCATCCTTTGTGACAACACGGAGAGTTCCCGAATATTTACCCTTCAGGGCGTAGCCGTTGTCGTCTGTGGTCTTGTAGACCCTCTTTCCGAGCTCGTTGGTGCCGTAGTCCGTATCTGACGGTCCGAGACTGATGGGCACAGAGCAGGTCGAAGGATCATATCCGCCTACCACAAAGAAGTTATTTGTCTGGGCCGCGGTCAGCTGGAACCTCTTTCCTCTCTTGAAGCTCAGGAGCGTCACTGACTCGACGGTCCTGTTAATACCGTTAGTCACTCCAAGCTGTACGGGCACTCTTGATCCTGTGTAGAACTTTATCTTCTTTGTGGCCAGCACGGGCTTTGTAACCATGCCTGTCATAACCTGGTTCTGATCCTGGATGACCTTGACCTGGATCTTTGTGGAAACGCCGTCGCCGGTCTCGCCGATGATCTTCGTCTTTCCTTCGGAAGCACCAGTTACGGTGAGAGTGTACTGCTCATAACTTACGCCCTTATCGTTCTTGACCACGTCGATCCTTGCGCTCACCTTGGCCACGTCTTCATTCTGGGCATACCACTTGATGCTGTTGTACGCATTTGCGTTCTGAGGAGTCGCATAAGCGGTATAGACCACCTTCTGTCCTTCATTCATGAGGGTAGGATTCACATCGACTCCGTTATTTGCGGCCTTTGTGGCTTCCTTATCCTTCGTGATCTTGATGCCGGTGGCCTTGATGGTTTTCGCCGATGCGAGAGCGTCGTCGGCTTTCTTCGCATCTGCATGGCTGGTGGCAAGTGTTGCTCCGGTTCCGTCGTGGCCGGCAGTAAGAGCCATGAATCCGCCGAAATCGATAGTGCCGTTGGGAAGTTTGCGGAATCCCTTGTCTCCGTCGGGCCTCTGCACATCCTTGTCGTTCTCAAGTCCGAAGGTCATTGCGCCATACTTGGGAACATCGGGATGGGCCGCTCCCAGTTCTTCCTGAGTGTAATAAATGAATCCGTTCACTGCGGAGATCCAATCCAGGTTCTCGAACCAGCTGTCGTCTACCGAAGTATAGTCAGTAGGCGGCGTGCTTGCGGTGAAGTTGTGGAACAAAGGCACTTCATCGGTCTCATTTCCAAAACTGTAGTAATTGTTCGCGCCGTATACAGCGGGATCCTTGCCTTCCTGCTGAGGAGGCAGCAGATCGATATTGTCCTCAAGGTACACCTTGAAGTACTTCTCCTGATAGTCTTCATTATCCATCACCAGGTAAGCCCAGTTCTCTATGCTGTTCCCCGAAAGTGTATGAGGGTCATAGATTTCGGGCGTTCTGTAGGATACCGCACCATTCACATAGAAATTCGTGGTCTCCCAGCTCTGGGTCTCGATATTGAAGTTGTACTTCGAATTGTTGTAGGAACTGCAATTCGTGATTATGACATCAGGGCAGTGGTTCGTGTCGATACCTTTAAGCTTGTTCAGGAAGGCAACGGAATTTATGATCCTGTGCTTTCCGGGAAGTGAGTTTCCGCCGAGCTTAAAGCCGTTTCCGTTTCCGGATGCGGACAGATTTCCTTCCTCGTCGTACTTGAAGCCGTTTAGGAACGCAACGCAGTTCCTGATGGTGACGGCGCCGATCTCTGTTTCCTTCGCATAGAGATCCCATCCGTCATCGGTATTGAGAGCGGCTACGCAGTTCTCACAGACATTTCCTTCGCCTATGGTAAGCTTCATTCCGAAACCGTCGGCATCAGCGTCGCCCTTATCCCTGTTCAGGAAGGACCAGATATTCTTGAGAGTATTGTTGGAGGGACGTCCGCCCACGCCGATACGCGAGACCTGTACGCCCGAACCGCGGTTTCTGTATATGTTCATGTTCTCAATAACGTTGTAATTTCCACCGACATGGAGACCTTCCTCACCCTCGGAAGAGTTGGTGATGTCAAAGTCTTTGATATGCCAGTAGCTTCCGCCGAGGACGAATCCCTCATTATCGGCAAATCCGCCGTGTTCAACATCTCCGTTGACATCAATGAGAGGGCGCTTCTTTGCCTCGGGATCGGGCATGAGCACTATGGGCTTGGGCTCGATACCGCTGACCTGTGAATAGACCTCGAAAGGTTCCTGAGGCGCTGTCGGGGAATAGATACCGCCGTC
>JAEEGL012878573.1_pt1 | contig 22871 bp, 20 predicted proteins | sample 9134231 | NCBI WGS metagenome assembly JAEEGL01 (sample SAMN16246548, study PRJNA631951) | gut metagenome | biome: gut microbiome; feature: rumen; material: fiber-attached | host: Bos | place: Iran: Karaj | collected 2018-10 | reverse complement strand
TGGAATAGTTTATATGATTTATAAGACAAATCATGGTGACTTGAATTACGTTTATACCGGGGAAAATTATCACCAGGGAATTAAACACTATTACAAATATGCTTACGTTTGTGAAGATTGCGGAGAAGAAGTCAGCGTCCAGTGGCAAATTGTTCCCTGCTCCGGTCCTCCGTGTGATAACAGAGCCGAATAGTTTATCAGTAATAACAAATAGCGTTAAAGAGTTTTGAAAGTTGAAGATTATATAATAATTAATAAATAAATATTTACTGATGTGATTGGAGACAAAAAATGGATAAAATAAAGATTATTATTGTTGCTGTTACGGTGTCGATTCTTTCTTTGGTTATATTTGGAATTATTTCTTCTTCCGGAAAAGAGGATTCTGCTCCTGAGTATTCTCTGAGTGATGAAGCAAATGAAGTTATTACCGCAATAAAAGAACGAAACAAAATGCTCCTTGGTACGACTGTATATGATATAGACGGAGACGGGATCGATGAAACAGTTAAGATGTTCATGGGAGAAACGTCAGGTTTGTACAGTTGTTATCTGGTCGCTGAGACGGACGGTAACGTTAAATACGTAGGATATTTCATAACGAATTCCGGAACGCTGGGACTCTCCGAGGATGAACCCGGTAAATTGTTATTGTATAGTTATGATAAAGATAAAAAAAGTTATGTCGGAGACTATATAAAACTCGAACAATACGTTGCCGACGTATTTGATATTAAAACCGAAGGCGATTTACTTATAATTGAAAAAGACGGAGAAGAGGTTGGGCTAAACACACTTGTTAATGAACTAATTGTTAATGAGCTAAAGCGCAAAAGGGATAATCCAACATTACAATAAGTTATTTGTTTTAATAGTTTTTAATAAAACCCGGCACTTGCAATAGCAAGCGCCGGGCTTTTGTGTATTTAACTGTACGTTTTTATAATTTCCTCCGCGATCTGACGTTTGGATACGCATCGGTCCATTGCTTGTTTTTCAACGTAGCGGTGCGCGTCCGGTTCGGTCATTTTCAGTTCGCTTATCAGCAGCCATTTTGCTCGGTTGACAAGCCGGATCTCGTTCATTTTTTCTTCAATTGACAGCGTTTTTCTCTCAGTTTTGCGTATCCTCTCTCTTGCGCTTATCAACCAGCCGGAAGCAAGGCTGAACGTTAAAATTGAGGTGGGTTTCTGTATCAGAAACACGCCGTGCTCGGCGAGCTCATCGTAATACTGAGAATACTGCTCGGTTTTTGCAAGAAAGAGGACGACGGTCTGATACCCGCTTACGGCGTCTATGGCAAACCGGGCTCCGGTATCATCCGGCAAGGGGGAATTGACTATAACTATATCGAAATCCCTTTCTGCCAGCGCTCGCTTGGCGGCGCTTATATTTGAAACAAACACTACCGGCGAAAAAACGGGGACAGAAAAGACCTCAGGCAGAGCCTGATTGAGTTTTTGAGAAGCAGAAACGACTAGAACGCTGTATACTTGTTCCTTCAGGCTCAAACGATCCCCTCCTTTCGTCGGATTTTCTGCAAATTATTCTGCGCAGTAGATATTAAGTATTTTTTCAGTTATGTGAGATTTGATAAAACCGTCGCTTTGTGCTGCGCGTCTCGCGTCGGAAAGACTTTCCGGCAGTCTGGCCAGTCCGGAAACGGTTTGCGCGTCGGCTTTGAACAGATTGGCGTTTACAGGGTCAGGAAGTTCGATATTCTTGAGGATTCCTTCCAGTCCCGCCCAAATCAATAAAGCGAAGGCGATATAAGGATTTGCCAAAGGATCCGGAGAACGCAGTTCCGCTCGGCGAAATTCGTCAGCCGCAGCAGGAATTCGAACAAGTTGAGAACGGTTTTCCGCTGACCAGGAAACAAAGCGCGGAGCCTTTTTCTGACCGAGTCTGAGGTAAGAATCATCTGCAGGATCAAGAAATACGGTCATCGGTATCACTTTGTCAAGGAGTCCGGCAATCATGTGAGACAGTTTTTCTAAAGAACCGTCCGGACGGACCGACATATTGATATGAAAACCGTTGCCGGGCTCGTCGGGAAGAGGCTTCGGAGAAAAATCGGCGAACAGTCCGTTCCGGCGCGCAACGGTTTTCACGACAGTCTGAAACGTCATAACGTTGTCCGCGGCAGTCAGCGCTTCGGTATACCGGAAATCGATTTCGTTCTGCCCGGGTCCTTCCTCGTGGTGAGAACTTTCCGGACGGATTCCCATCTGCTCCAGAGTCAGGCAGATCTCGCGTCGAACGTTCTCGCCCTTGTCCTCCGGCGCTATATCCATATAGCCGGCACGGTCATAAGGAATTTTAGTGGGTTTGTTCTTTTCATCCAGTTCAAACAGATAAAATTCCTGTTCTGCGCCGAAATAGAAGGTATATCCGGCCTTCGCCGCATCGTCGATCGCTTTTATAAGCAGGTTTCTTGTATCGCATTCGAACGGTTTACCGTCGGGATAAGTGATGCGGCAGAACATACGCACAACTTTTCCCTGCTCAGGCCTCCAAGGCAGCCAGGTAAGCGTCTCGGGATCCGGATGCAAGAACAGGTCGGAACGCGACTCGTCTCCGAAACCTGCGATTGCCGACGCGTCAAAAGCTATGCCGTGAGTAAATGCCCGCTCGAGTTCGTCAGGCATGATCGAAATATTCTTCTGCTTTCCGAAAACGTCGCAAAATGCAAGGCGGATGAATTTGACGTCTTCCTCTGCAACGTACTGTATTACTTCTTCTTTTGAATATTTCATGTTTTCCTCCCGATTTTAATTGAATAATTCTAATTGGCAACGTATAACTGCTTATAAGGATTTTTGCTGTCAGGCGTTACTACCGTGAACGGATGGTCAAGAAGGTCTTCTCTGCTTCCTCCGAAAAGCCGGCAGTATTCCGAGACGTAACGTTCAATTTCGATTTTATCTTCAGCGGAAGCGGGTTTTGCAGTTACCTGATCCGGAAATATGACGTCCCGGCAGTCAGAGCGCAGGATCAATTTGCCGCCGTGCATTCCCGTACAGGGAAAATTTCCGACGATCCTTTTTCCGCTGTTACCAAGCCCTAAAACCACAATAACGCCGCCTGCCTGATATTCTCCGAGAAAACTGCCTGCCCTGCCTCCGATAACCATGACCGGAATTTTATCCTCGTATGCCTTCATGTGTATACCGGCGCGGTATCCTGCGTCGCCTTTTACGTAAATGCTTCCTCCGCGCATGGCGTATCCGGCGGCGTCTCCGACGTTTCCGTGAATAACTATTTTTCCGTCGTTCATCGTGTCGCCTACCGCATCCTGCGAGTTGCCTTTAACGTATATTTCAGCGCCGTTCAGATAGGCGCCCAGAGCGTTGCCGGGGATGCCCTCCAGCGTAACCGAAACGTTTGACATTCCTGCGCAGATAAAGCGCTGACCAAGGCAGTCTGTAACCGTATTTTCTTTGTCCGGACCGCGCAGTCTGTTATTTATATCGCGATAACTTAAATCCTTCGCATGAATTATCATATTATACTATACCTCCGAACTTTTTTCTACGATTTTTTTCAGAAAATATCAAGTTTGAAGCAACTTTTTTTGTAAAATCGAAATCTACGGTATTTATTGGAGTTTTTTCACGGATCATAGAGGTATAAATACCCGCCCGAACCGTTTCGCCGATTATGATGAAACCCTTGAGCAGCCCGTCTTTTATGAAAAATCTCCGTACAGAACCGTCGCCCTTATCCTCGATCATTTCGCCGTCATATACGCCGGCAGTCATTACGTGAAGGCCGAAAAAACCGATGGAGTTCATCGGAACGGCGTTTCCAAACTCTTTTTCGCTTCCAGCCATATTAATGCCCGCAGTATTTCCCTGCATACAGGCGTTGGGGAGAATGGCGAGAACGCGCCGTGCGCCGAGCGAAGCGTCGTATCCTTCCGTGCAGTCGCCTGCAGCGTAAACGTCGTCAAGGGTCGTTTTCATCTTAACGTCAACAATTATCCCGCGGTTTACTTCGCCGCCGGCGTTTTTTATCAGTTCGCTGTTTGCCCGCACGCCAACTGCAAGCACAAGCAGATCAAAATCAACCGTGCCGCCGCTTTTCATATAGGCGCGGCTGCCTTCAAAGCGCTGAACCGTATCCCCGAGCATAAAAGTTATACCTTTTTTTTCAAGATGATTTTGTATGACGGAGGCGCATTCGGAGTCGAGTATGCTTGAAAGTATCCGGTCTGCCAGATCGCACACAGTGATGCTGTCAACCCTGTCACGGATTCCTTCGGCACATTTCAATCCGATGAGTCCCGCGCCGACAATCAGAACGCGGGCTTTTTTTGTAAGCGCCTTTTCAAGCGCAAGAGCATCGTCAAGCGTCATGAAGGAAAACTTGTTTTCCACTGTATCCAGTCCCTCAAACGGAGGGACAAAAGGACGCGAGCCTGCAGCGACGCACAGTTTCCCGTAGGTCACGGAGGTCCCGTCGTCAAGTACTACGGTATGTGATTCTGAGTCGACCGTTACAGCGCGTCTGCCGTATAATACCCGGCAGCCGTTTTCTTCGTAAAATCCATCCGGGCGGTATTTCATCCGTTCGGTATCGGTTTTGCCCTCCAGCAAATAGGAGATCAGAGGGCGGCTGTAAGCAGGATGGTTTTCCTCGGATATCACCGTGATCTCACCGTCCTTATCGATTGTTCTGATTCCCTCAATACAGCCGACGGCGGCGACGCTGTTGCCGATAATTACGTACTTGTTCATTCCGCAGCGCTCCTTTCCTCGTATACGATTGCTCTGTTCGGGCAGCCTGTAACGCATGCCGGCGCTCCGCATAAGTTTTCTAGACAAAGTTCGCATTTTTGCATAATACCGTCTTTTCCCGGCGCAAGCGCCCCGTACGGGCAAACAAGAACGCAGGTGAGGCATCCGACGCATTTTTTTCGTTCGATTTTAACCACACCGTTTTGTCTGTAAATAGCGCCGGATATACAGCTTTTTACACAGATGGGATCTGTACAGTGGCGGCATGAAACCGCAAACGTGATCTTGTCTTCGCCTTCAACGTGAATTCTCGGGAAGATTTTTTTGCCTTTCAAAGCGGCAACCATATCTTTTATACCCGAATTTGCGTAAGCACAGTTGTATTCGCACAAGTGGCACCCGAGGCACCATTCTTCATTAACGTAAATCCGTTTCATTTATCATTCCCCCGCATGAGAGATACCGAGTATCTCGAGTTCTTTTTCGTTCAGCCCTACTCCGCGCAGCATAAGTCGGTTGCCGCGAAGCGCTTCAATTGAATTGATACCCATACCGCCCATGATTTCCATTATTTCGCGCCGCCATGCGGTCATAAGGTTTACAAGACGCGCAGAGCCGATATCGGGATTTAAGCGTTTGACAAGGTCTGGCCGCTGAGTCGCAATTCCCCAATTACATTTTCCGCTCTGGCAAGTGCGGCAAAGGTGACAGCCCAAGGCAAGAAGCGCTGCAGTTGCTATATAACATGCGTCTGCGCCGAGCGCTATGGCTTTAACTACGTCTGCCGCAGACCTTATAGATCCTCCGACAACCAAGGAAACGTTTCCGCGGATTCCCTCGTCACGAAGGCGTTTGTCAACCGATGCGAGCGCGAGTTCCACCGGAATTCCTACGTTGTCACGAATGCGCGTAGGTGCCGCGCCGGTTCCGCCGCGAAAACCGTCAATTGCTATAATATCCGCTCCGCTTCTCGCGATGCCGCTTGCAATAGCGGCAATGTTATGGACGGCGGCAACTTTGACGATTACCGGCTTTTTATACTGAGTTGCTTCTTTCAAAGAGAAAACAAGCTGACGAAGGTCTTCTATCGAATAAATGTCGTGATGAGGAGCCGGACTGATTGCGTCTGACCCTTCCGGGATCATACGTGTACGGGAAACGTCGCCGACAATCTTTGCACCGGGAAGATGTCCTCCGATTCCGGGCTTGGCGCCCTGCCCCATCTTGATTTCAATAGCGGAGCCGGCGTTCAGGTAGTCTTCGTGCACTCCGAAACGTCCGCTCGCAACCTGAACGATAGTGTTTTTTCCGTATTTATAGAAATCTTCGTGAAGACCGCCTTCACCGGTGTTATACAGTATGCCGAGTTCTGTTGCCGCGCGCGCAAGCGATGCGTGTGCGTTGTAACTGATCGAACCGTAACTCATAGCGGAAAACATAACCGGCAGCGAGAGGGCGATCTGGGGAGGCAGTTCACATTTGATTTTTCCGTCTTCACCGCGCTCGATTCGGGAAGGTTTTTTTCCAAGGAACACCTGAGTTTCCATGGGTTCGCGCAGCGGGTCGATAGAAGGGTTGGTTACCTGCGACGCATTGATAAGTATCCTGTCCCAGTAAACGGGGAGCGGTTTCGGGTTTCCCATAGAGGACAATAATACTCCGCCGCTGTTTGCCTGTTTATATATTTCTTTAATCGTGTCGCTCTGCCAGTTGGCGTTTTCACGCAGCGTGCAGTCGCTTTTCACGATTTTCAATGCCCGGGTCGGGCAAAGAGAGACGCATCGCTGGCAGTCAACGCATTTAGTCTCATCGCTTATCATCTGCCCCCGTTCTTCACTGTACGAATGTACCTCGTTTGCGCATTGACGTTCACATACACGGCAGGATATACATCTGTCATAATTTCTTATTACTTCGAATTCAGGATAAATGAATTCAACGCTCATTAAAACGCACCTTCTTTCACGGTAACGATTACCGGTTCTCCGCCGGACGGAGCCCAGATTTTTTCTGCGTTCGGCTCCATTACCCGTATTGCGGCTTCTTCGCTGGCGATAAATACACGGTCATTCTTTTCCCCGACCACCATAGAGCGGAGTTTCAGCCTGTCGTTGAGTGCCATAAGCCCTCCGTCAAACCCCATGACGATTGAGAACGGTCCGGTGATAAGGAGGCTCGGAAACACCGTGCGCAGCTACCGCAGTTTTTCTTTTTCGTATTCGTCGGATTTGCTTTCGATCGTGCTCCAGAAAGGCGCGGCTATTACGTTTGCCGCCTCGGTAAGAGTCAGCCCCTGCCTTCTTATGAGGTAATCAAGAATATACGTTATGACCTCGGTATCAGTCTGAAGCGTACATTTGTAGCCGAACATTTCTATATAACGGCGGTTGGCGTCGTAAGAGGATATCTCGCCGTTATGTACGACGGAAAAATCCAGAAGAGTGAATGGATGAGCCCCGCCCCACCAGCCGGGGGTGTTGGTAGGATAACGGCCGTGCGCCGTCCACGAATATCCTTCGTATTCGTCCAGACGGTAAAAGACTCCCACGTATTCCGGAAAACCGACCGCTTTGAAAGTTCCCATATTTTTGCCGCTTGAAAAAACGTAAGCGCCGTCCATTTCGGTGTTGATTTTCATAACCGTACGGGCAACAAATTCCTTTTCGTCAAGCTGCAGGTCTGCGAGTACAGAGTGCAGCGGAGTTACAAAATATCGCCAGATGATTGGTTCATCCGTAATTTCGGGCATTTTTCTGGTTGGAATCAGTTCTCCTTTTACGATTTCAAACGATTCTTTCAAGAACGCCTCGCATTTCTTTCGTGTGTCACGACAGTCGAAAAACAAATGGAATGCGTAAAAATCTTTATATTCCGGGTAAATTCCGTATCCGGCAAAACCGCCGCCGAGCCCGTTTGAACGGTCGTGCATAGGTTTCATTGCTTCGATAATAGATTCTCCCGTCATGCGGTACCCTTCTTTTGATATTACTGCCGCTATCGCACAGCCGGACGGAATCCTTACGTCGCCTTCTCTTGTCATATATGTTTCGCCCTTCTTTCGGTATTGTTTAAAATAAAAACAAAAGGCGTTCATTTTCGGGCAGAATTAATCTGCACTAAAATGAACGCCTTTGCTCATTATTATGTATTATATACTTCTTAATCGGATTTGTCAAGTGAAAAAATTACGGTCTTGCGTCTGATTGCCGCAAAAAAATTGCTGAAAAGGACTTGACAAAACAAAAAACAGGGTGTAGAATAGTCTTCGTTAAAGGCAATGGCGTCTTTGAACTTGTCAGGTTCAGAGGCGCGTTTTTCGTTTTTGGCACAATATAATAAAAATAAAGGCAAGGGCGTCTTTCATGTTTCTCATATGAAAGGCGTCTCTTCTTTTTTTGGGAGAAAGGGAGATTTTAAAATGAAAACAGTATCGGAAATATTCGGAGAAAAGGTTTTTGATGACAGAGTAATGAAGGCAACGCTGTCGGCGAAGGTTTATTCGTCGCTGAAGCACACTATTGACGAGGGTCAGGAACTTGATCCGTCGGTCGCAGACGCAGTAGCGTCCGCCATGAAAGACTGGGCGGTTTCAAGGGGAGCCACGCATTTTACTCACTGGTTCCAGCCTTTGACAGGTATAACTGCAGAAAAACACGACGGATTTATCGCTCCGTCTCCGGACGGAGGAGTAATAATGGAGTTTTCCGGTAAGGAACTTATAAAAGGAGAGCCTGACGCTTCATCCTTCCCTTCCGGAGGGCTGCGCGCTACGTTTGAGGCAAGAGGTTATACGGCGTGGGATCCGACGTCTTACGCTTTTATTAAAGGAAAAACGCTTTGTATTCCTACTGCGTTCTGCTCCTACGGCGGACACGCACTCGACAAAAAGACTCCGCTTTTGCGTTCTATGGAGGCTCTTAACAAGCAGGCAATGCGCGTGCTTAGGCTGTTCGGAAACACTACGGCAAAATACGTCCGCTCGTCTGTGGGACCGGAGCAGGAATATTTTCTTATTTCAAAAGAAATGTACGACAAACGTCCCGACCTTCGTTTTACGGGACGCACGCTTTTCGGAGCAAAACCGCCCAAAGGTCAGGAAATGGACGATCACTATTTCGGCGCTATAAAGCCAAAAGTTGCGGAGTTTATGGAAGACCTGAACGAGGAACTTTGGAAACTTGGTATTATGGCAAAAACCGAGCACAACGAGGTTGCTCCTGCGCAGCATGAACTGGCGCCAATCTATACTACCACTAACGTCGCAACCGATCACAACCAGCTTACGATGGAAATCATGCAGAAAGTCGCTTCAAAGCACGGTCTCGTATGTTTGCTTCATGAAAAGCCGTTTGCCGGAGTGAACGGATCAGGCAAGCACAATAACTGGTCGATTGCAACGAGTGAAGGTCAAAACCTGCTTTCTCCCGGAGAAACTCCTTATGAGAACGCTCAATTCCTGCTGTTCCTTTGCGCCGTCATTAAAGCAGTAGACGATTATCAGGATCTGCTTCGTATTTCGGTCGCCACAGCCGGAAATGATCACCGTCTTGGCGCCAACGAGGCGCCTCCTGCAGTGATTTCGATGTTTCTCGGGGACGAATTAAACGCGGTGATGGAGGCGATAGAAAACGACGCTCCGTATAAGGGGACGGAAAAAATGCAAATGAAGCTCGGAGTCGACGTTCTTCCTAAATTCAACCGCGATACGACCGACAGGAACCGTACGTCGCCTTTTGCCTTTACCGGAAACAAATTCGAATTCCGTATGCTTGGTTCTTCTAACAGTATAGCATGCGCGAACATTATGTTAAACGCAGCAGTAGCAGAAAGTCTGAAGATTTATGCCGACAGGCTGGAGGGCGCAGACGATTTTGAAACGGCTCTTCACGAAATGATAAAAAAGACTATAAAGGATCATAAGCGGATAATCTTCAACGGCAACGGTTATGACGACGCCTGGATTAAGGAAGCGACCGAGGTGCGCGGGCTTCTCAACTACCGCACTACCGCAGATTGCATGCCGCATCTGCTTGACAAAAAGAACGTCGATATGCTGACTTCTCATAAAGTGTTCACCATTGACGAACTTCGTTCCCGCCGCGATATAATGCTCGAAAACTACTGCAAGACTGTGACTATAGAAGCCAACACGATGGTAGATATGGCAAAAACGCAGATTGCGCCTGCCGTATCAAATTTTGCGGCTCATATTGCTGCAGACGCCGTTACTAAAAAAACTCTTGATCCGACGGTTGCCTGCGAATATGAAAGAAATCTTGTGGGTAAACTGTCCTCCCTTTCCGATCGAATTGCATCGGGGGCATCGGAACTTCAGGACGCATTGATTACTCTTCACGGTGCAAAAGATATTATTGCGGAGTCCGAGCTTGTCAGGGACAACGTTCTGCCGAAAATGTGCGAACTGCGAGTTGCTTGCGATGAAGCGGAAACGCTTACGGCAAAAGATTACTGGCCGTTCCCGACTTATGCAGATATCCTTTTCAGCGTGAGATAAAGAAAGGGGTCAGTACATGTTAACTGAAGAAATAATAGACTTAATAAAGGAAACCTCCGTTAAGGAAGTATTCGGCGTATGGTTTTTGATCGGCGCCGCGCTGGTGTTTTTAATGCAGGCCGGATTTGCTATGGTGGAAACCGGTTTTACCCGTGCGAAAAACGCGGGTAACATAATAATGAAAAATCTTATGGATTTCTGTATCGGTACGGTTGTATTCGTACTGCTCGGATTTTCTCTGATGATGGCGGAGGATTACGTTCTCGGTTTTATCGGAGTGCCGAACCTGAAAATCCTGACAGATTTCGGCGGATTTCTTAAAAGCGGCGGCGCTCCGTCATTTGTGTTTAACCTTGTGTTCTGTGCTACCGCCGCAACAATCGTTTCAGGCGCGATGGCAGAACGAACGAGATTTATTTCGTACTGTATTTATTCCGGCGTGATTTCTCTTTTCGTATACCCGATAGAAGCAGGTTGGGTCTGGAACGAAGCGGGATGGCTTATGAAACTTGGTTTTCACGATTTCGCCGGCTCCGCTGCGATTCACTCGGTTGGAGGTATCACCGCTCTCATCGGGGCAATTATGGTTGGCCCGCGTCTCGGAAAATATATCAAGGACGACGCGGGAAAGGTCAAGAAAGTCAACGCCATTCCGGGTCACTCCATTACGCTCGGGGCACTCGGTTGCTTCATTCTTTGGTTCGGATGGTACGGCTTCAACGGAGCTGCCGCATGGGACGGAAATTCTCTTGCTTCGATTTTTGTTACTACTACGATAGCTCCGGCTGTTGCCACGTGTACGACAATGATTTTTACCTGGATCAAAAACGGCAAGCCCGACGTTTCAATGTGTCTCAACGCTTCCCTCGCGGGACTCGTGGGCATCACGGCAGGGTGCGACGCGCTGGATGCGCTCGGGTCAGCGGTCGTGGGCATTGTCTCCGGCTTCCTGGTCGTTATCGTCGTCGAAGTGCTTGATATCAAATTACACGTTGACGATCCTGTCGGCGCTGTCGGCGTTCATTTGGCAAACGGAGTCTGGGGCACGGTTGCGGTCGGATTGTTGGCAAATCCTTCAGCTCCCGCCGGCTTGAACGGTTTGTTCTATACAGGCAATTTCCGTCTGCTTGGCATCCAGACGCTCGGTATTGCCGCAATACTTGCATGGACGGCAGTAATGATGACGGTGTCGTTCTTTATACTTAAGAAAACAATAGGTCTTCGTGCAACAAAGGAAGAAGAAATTAAAGGTATGGACAAGACCGAGCACGGTTTGCCAAGCGCTTACGCAGATTTTGTTCCGGCTGTCGAAAGTCTTGATTACGGATATGAGGGCGCCGTGGCGGTAAGCGGAGACGTTCCGGTTTCCGAGGCCGTTCCGATAAAAAAGGTGCCGTCTTTCGATGAAAAAACGCCAAAATTCACAAAAGTAGAGATAATTTGCAAAGAACCGCGTTTTGAAGCGCTGAAAAACGCAATGATGGATATCGGCATCACCGGTATGACGGTATCTCACGTACTCGGCTGCGGAGCTCAGAAAGGTCAGCCGGAATATTATCGAGGCGTGCCTGTGGAGGCAAACCTCCTGCCAAAGATCCAGGTTGATATAGTCGTGAGCAAGGTTCCGGTACGAAACGTAATAGAAACGGCGAAAAAAGTGCTTTACACAGGTCATATCGGAGACGGAAAGATTTTTGTTTATGACGTAGAAAACGTAGTTAAGGTTCGCACCGGTGAAGAAGGATACGACGCTCTTCAGGACGTTGAATAATGAATAGGATGAAATAAAATGTGTTCGATTTTCGGTTATTGCGGGAAAATCAAAGACAAAACCGCATTTGAAAAAGGATTATCACAGACCGTTTCACGCGGCCCTGACAAAAGCCGCGTTGTAAAGACGGGATGCGGAACTCTCGCGTTTCACCGTCTGTCAATAATGGGACTTACCGAGTCCGGAATGCAGCCGTTTGAAAAAAACGGCTGCTATGCCGTTTGTAACGGTGAACTTTACGGCTTCAAGGCTGAGCGCGAAAGGTTAATACAGAAAGGATATACTTTTGCAAGCGGCAGCGATTGTGAAATCATTCTTCCAATGTTTTTTGAATACGGAACAGATATGTTTTCAAAGCTCGACGCAGAATTTGCCTGCATAATTTATGACGGAAGGACAGACGAGTTTATCGCCGCGCGCGATCCCATAGGAATACGTCCCTTATATTACGGATATGACGAGGACGGAGTAATTGTTTTTGCAAGCGAGCCAAAAAATCTGGTCGGAATTTGCAAAAAAATAATTCCGTTCCCGCCCGGGCATTATTATAAACAAGGCAAATTCATTTGCTACAACGATATATCAAAGGTCGATCGAATCTGCGAGGATGATCTGGATACCGTTTGCACAAATATCCGTGAAAAACTTATCGCAGGAGTAGAAAAGCGTCTCGTCGCGGATGCAAAAGTAGGCTTCCTGCTATCCGGAGGGCTTGATTCGTCGCTTGTGTGTGCTGTTGCATCACGAAAAAGCGAAAGACCGATACGAACTTTTGCTATAGGCATGAGTGAGGATGCTATCGATCTGAAATATGCCCGTCAGGCGGCAGATTATATCGGCTCGGAGCACACGGAAGTGTATATGACGCCGGATGAGGTGGTTTCTTCTCTGGAAACGGTCGTACGACTTCTTGGAACTTTTGATATCACGACCATCCGCGCCAGTATGGGCATGTATCTCGTGTGTAAAGCGATTCACGAAAAGACCGATATCCGGGTTCTGCTGACCGGAGAGATATCTGATGAGTTGTTCGGATATAAATATACTGATTTTGCGCCAAGCGCGTACGAATTTCAAAAAGAAGCCGAAAAGCGGCTTCGTGAACTGCATATGTATGACGTTCTCCGCGCCGACCGCTGCATTTCGGTCAATTCTCTTGAGGCGCGGGTTCCTTTCGGAGACCTTGATTTTGTAAAATACGTTATGAGTATTGATCCCGAAATGAAATTAAATAAGTACGGAAAAGGAAAGTTTTTGCTTCGTCATGCGTTTGAGGGACTTGGATATCTGCCTGACGAGATTTTATGGCGTGAAAAAGCAGCGTTTTCAGACGCGGTGGGACATTCTATGGTTGATTACTTGAAAGAGTATGCCGAATCGCTGTACACTGACGACGAATATGAAGAAAAGCGGCATCTTTATTCTCACGCGATGCCGTTCACAAAGGAATCGCTGCTCTACAGAGAATTGTTTGAAAAATATTATCCGGGGCAGTCGGAAATGATAACAGATTTCTGGATGCCTAATAAATCGTGGGAAGGCTGTAACGTAAACGATCCGTCTGCGCGGGTGCTTTCGAATTACGGCGACAGCGGAAAATAATAAAATTTACAAGGAGAATCATATGGAAAAGCGAGAGCAGATTTATGAAGGAAAAGCAAAAAAAGTATTCGCGACCGATGATCCCGATTTATTAATAATTTCTTACAAGGACGACGCAACTGCTTTTAACGGGTTGAAAAAAGGAACGATTGCCGGAAAAGGCGTGATCAACAACCAAATGAGCAACGCACTGATGATATTAATGGAGAAGGCAGGCATCCCAACACATTTCGTCAAGGAGTTGAGCGAGCGGGACACGCTTGTCAAGCGAGTACAGATCGTTCCGCTGGAAGTTATCGTACGCAATATTTCCGCAGGATCCTTCTCCAAGCACTACGGCGTGCAGGAAGGTATCGTATTTGACGAACCCACAATCGAATTCTCATATAAAAACGATGCGCTCGGCGATCCGCTGATCAATACCTATCAGGCTCTGGCGCTAAAACTCGTTACAAAAGAAGAAATTGAAACTATAAAGGATTATGCGTTCCGCATCAATGCGGAGCTGAAAAAGATATGGAAAGAACGCGGCATCACGCTCGTTGATTTTAAAATTGAATTCGGTAAACTAGCTGACGGTTCCATCGTCCTGGCAGATGAAATCAGCCCGGATACCTGTCGGCTGTGGGACAGCGCCACCGGAAAAAAACTTGACAAAGACAGATTCCGCCGTGATCTCGGAGGCGTCGAGGAGGCATATAAGGAAATCATGAGCAGACTGGGAGCGAAATAATAAGCAGCCATGGGAAACATTCATGAGGAATGCGGCGTTTTCGGGGTATATGCAAATCGTCCGACGCACGTTGCAGACATAGTATATTACGGTCTTTATGCCCTACAGCACAGAGGACAGGAGAGTTGCGGAATCACGGTGAATGACGACGGGATTTTCGTATCTCAAAAGGGCCTCGGACTAGTCGGCGAAGTGTTTACAAGGTCATCTCTCGCTTCATTTCCCTCGGGATCAATCGCCGTCGGACACACTCGGTACAGCACGACCGGATGCGCATCCATCAAAAACTGTCAGCCTATTGAGGTCGACCATCAAAAGGGCAAACTTGCTATCGCTCATAACGGTAATCTTTCGAATGCATCGAAACTACGCTCCGATCTCGAACTCTCCGGAGCGATCTTCCACACCTCGAGCGATACAGAAATAATAGCTTATCTCATAACGAAAGAGCGCCTTCGAACAAATTGCATCGAAGACGCGGTAAGCCACGCTGTTGAATTGCTTGAAGGCGCGTTCTCACTGGTAATAATGAGCGCACGCAAACTGATCTGTGTGCGCGATAAGCATGGGTTCCGTCCTCTTTGTTACGGCATTATGCCTGACGGTACATATACCATTGCATCTGAAAGCTGTGCGCTGGATGCAGTCGGAGCTCGATTCGTCCGCGACGTCGAACCCGGCGAAATGATTATCTTTTCACCGGAAGGGATTTTGTTCCGCCATGAGCACTGCCGATCTGCACCGGCAAAGCACTGCATTTTCGAATACATTTATTTTTCGCGTCCCGATTCCGTTCTTGACGGTATCGCAGTACACGGTTCCAGAGTGCGCGCCGGAGAGATACTTGCGGAAGAACACCCCGCAAAAGCGGATATCGTTATAGGAGTTCCGGATTCGGGACTTGACGCAGCGCTCGGATATTCAAGACGCTCGGGGATGCCATACAGCATCGGGCTTATTAAGAACAAATACGTCGGACGAACGTTTATAGTGCCCGACGGACGAATGAATCAGGTCAGGATCAAGCTCTCCGCCGTCGGCGAAGAACTTGCCGGCAAAAGCGTCGTTCTTATTGATGATTCAATTGTACGCGGAACGACGAGCGAACGAATTATCGCTTTGCTGCGCGAAGCGGGGGCCAAAGAGATTCATATGCGCGTCACAGCACCGCCGTTTCTTTTCCCTTGCTATTACGGCACAGACGTAAATTCACGGGATGAGCTTATCGCTCTCAACAAAACGCCGGACGAGATAGCAAAGATGATTGGTGCGGATTCTCTCGGATTCTTCCCACTCAGTCGTCTGCACGAATACGTAAACGGTCTCGGGCTATGCAACGCATGTTTCAGCGGGGAGTACCCTACCGAGGTCAAAAGCGTCACCAACAAAAACCGTTTTGAAAGAAAACTTTCCGATACAGTAGATTAAGATTATTTCAAAATCATTCAGGAGGCTTCAAAAGCATGAGTAATTGCGCTATAGTAGGTATTAACTGGGGCGATGAAGGAAAAGGCCGCATGGTCGATCTTTTGACGGAACGGTTTGATATTGTCGTTCGTTATCAGGGCGGCGGAAACGCGGGCCATACCGTGATAAACGAAAAGGGCAAATTTGCGCTTCATCTGCTGCCGTCTGGAATATTCAGGAACGGCGTGGTGAACGTATTGGGCAACGGAGTTGCGCTCGATCCGGAAAATCTTTGGAAAGAGATAACAGATTTGCGTTCAAGGGGTGTGAAAATAACGCCCGATAATCTGAAAATCAGCGAACGAGCGTCGCTATTGTTTCCATGGCACAGAGACCTGGACAGTCTGGAAGAAAAAAGGCTTGCAGATAAGCGGTACGGCTCTACAAAACAGGGGATCGCCCCGTTTTACTCTGATAAATATCAAAAGAAAACGATTCTTGCCGGCGAGCTTTTGTACCCCGATTTGCTGAAGGAACATTTGCGGGAACTGTCAGAATGGAAAAACCTTACGTTAACACGCGTATACGGCACAGACCCGTATACCGAGAAAATGCTGGATGATTGGGTTAAAGAATTCTGCAGTCCGATTATTCCGTTCATTTGTGATACCGGAGAGATTCTGAAAGCCGCGCAGAACAACGGAAAAAGGATTCTGTTTGAAGCGCAGCTCGGCGCTTTGAGAGACGTCGATTTCGGCATAGTTCCTTACACTACGTCTTCGAACACGCTGGCGGCATATGCGCCGATCGGAGCAGGATTACCTTCAGCAAATATTGATGAGGTCGTCGGCGTGGTCAAAGCCTACTCCACGTGTGTGGGCGAGGGACCGTTCGTCTGTGAAATGTTTGGCGAAGAAGCAGCCGTGCTGCGCGAGGCGGGAGCGGAATACGGCGCAAAGACCGGAAGACCCCGGCGTGTAGGCCCTATTGATCTTGTGGCCACGCGTTACGGCGTTCAGGTGCAGGACGCAAGCGAGATTGCTCTTACAAAACTGGACGTTCTCGGTTATATGGAGAAGATACCGGTCTGCACCCGGTACAATATAAACGGACAGGAGACAGACCGCTTCCCGTTTCCTGCAATGCTTGACCGGGCTGAGCCTGTGATTGAATATCTGGACGGATGGAAATCCGACGTATCAGAAATAAGACGTTTTGAGGATCTGCCTCAGACCGCGCAAAACTACGTTAATTATATTGAAAGAGCGGTCGGATGTCCGATAACCTATATTTCAGTCGGCGCGGAGCGTGACAGTATAATAATCAGAAAAAAGGAGATACAGCAATGACCGACAGGTACGAGTCACCATTCTCGTCAAGATACTCTTCAGAAAAAATGAAAAAACTTTTTTCTTCGGACACCAGATATCAGACCTGGCGAAAATTATGGTATTCCCTTGCCAAAGCGGAGAGAACGCTGGGATTGCCGATCACTGAGGAACAGATTGAGGAGTTGTCCGGGCATATAACCGATATTGACTACGATTGCGTTAGTGTGCGGGAGAAAGAAGTTAGGCACGACGTTATGGCGCACGTGTATGCATACGGGAAAGCGGCGCCGAAAGCCGCGGGAATTATTCATCTCGGCGCAACCAGTTGCTACGTGACGGATAATGCAGACCTTATTATTTATCGGGATGCTCTGCGCTTGATTCGCGAGGAGCTTTCGGCGGTTATAGCGAATCTTTGCGATTTTGCGGTAAAATTCAAATCGCTTCCGACGCTTGGGTATACTCACTATCAGCCGGCTCAGCTTGTTACGGTGGGCAAGAGAGCGACGCTCTGGATACAGGATTTTGTTTCCGATCTGAAGGAACTGGACTTTACGCTGAATAATATCCGGTTTCTGGGTTGCCGCGGCACCACCGGCACCGAGGCCAGCTTTATGGATCTTTTCGACGGTGACGAAGGAAAAATCGATGAAATGAACCGAATGATCGCTGTCGATTTCGGTTTTGAAGAATGCTTTGACGTATGCGGACAGACCTACCCCCGCAAAACCGACAGCAGGATACTGAACGCACTTTCTTCAATTGCCCAAAGCACTTATAAATTCGCAAATGATTTGAGGCTTTTACAGCACGACAGGCAGATAGAGGAACCCTTTGAAACGGATCAGATCGGCTCTTCCGCTATGCCGTATAAGCGCAATCCCATGAGGTGCGAGAGAATCTGTTCGCTTGCGCGTTACCTTACGGCAAACGCCGCCAACGCCGCCATGACCGCATCCACACAGTGGCTGGAGAGGACTCTTGACGATTCTGCCAACCGTCGTATCAGTATTCCGGAAGGATTTTTATGCGCGGACGCGGTATTACGGCTGATGATTAACGTTACGGGCGGAATCGTCGTGAATGAAAAAGTGATCCGCAAAGCGGTAGAGGAAAACCTGCCTTTTATCGCAACCGAAAATATAATGATGGAGGCAGTCAAGCGCGGCGGCGACAGACAGAAGATACACGAAATCATCAGGCGCTGCTCCATGGAAGCAACAGAGCAAATGAAAAACGGGGGAGAATGTGACCTGGTCGCTCGCCTGTGCGAAGAAAAGGCGCTCGGGCTGAATAAAGCGGACCTGTCGGTGCTGCTGCAGCCGGAGCTTTACGTCGGCAGGTGTGAGGCGCAGGTAACTAATTATATATTCAAGGTTCGCGCGTTGATTGCCGATGCAGAACGTATTTCGGTATGCGTTGATATTTAACGGAGGCGGCGTATGAACAAAATACTTATATTGGATTTCGGAGGACAATATAATCTCCTGATAGCACGGCGGATAAGAGCCGAGCACGTGTACGCCGAGATAATACCTTATAACGCCGTATCAGCTGATGAAATAAAGTCTGCGGATTACAAAGGCATTATCTTCACAGGCGGACCGAAAAGCGTTTATGAGAGAAATTCGCCTCGCGTTGATAAAAAAGTACTGGAGCTCGGCATTCCGGTGCTGGGAATATGCTACGGCCATCAACTTATTGCTTATATCGCCGGAGGAGCGGTTGCGCCTTCCGCTTCCGGAAGCGAGTACGGGAAAGCTCTTCTGTGCGCCGAGGATTGTGCGCTGTTGAATAACGTACCGCCTGAAAGTGTTTGCTGGATGAGTCACACCGACAACGTCTGCGCTTTGCCGAACGGATTTCGCACAGTCGGATACACCGACAAATGCTCTGTTGCGGCGATGTGCGACGATGACCGCCGTTTGTACGGCGTCCAGTTTCACCCGGAGGTAACTCATACGGAATACGGAAAACAGGTTATTCGCAACTTTATTTTTGATATCTGCGGATGCAAAACGGACTGGACAATGGGTGACTTCATCGAACGCTCAATCGAAAAGTACCGCAAAATTCTTGACGGAAAACGTGTAATCATGGCGCTTTCGGGCGGCGTGGATTCGTCTGTTGCGGCGGTGCTTTTACATCGTGCGATAGGAGAACGTTTGCACTGCATTTTCGTTGATCACGGTCTGCTGAGAAAGGATGAAGGCGATTTTGTAGAGCGTACGCTTGGTGAAAAACTCGGATTGCGTATCTTACGCGCAAACGCGCAGGACAGATTTTTGGAAAGGCTGAAAGGCGTGACCGAGCCTGAACTTAAGCGAAAAATAATCGGCGAAGAATTTATCCGCGTTTTTGAAGAGGAATCAATGCGATTTAAAAAAATCGATTTTCTGGCGCAAGGCACTATTTATCCGGACGTCATAGAAAGCGGAAAAGGAGACTCTGCCGTAATCAAAAGTCATCACAACGTGGGAGGACTGCCGGAAAACATGCGTTTTTCAGGCATCGTTGAACCGTTGCGTGAATTGTTTAAAGACGAAGTACGTCAGGTTGGTGAAAAGCTTGGAATACCTCGTGAATTGATCAGACGCCAGCCCTTCCCCGGCCCCGGACTTGCCGTTCGTCTGATAGGCGAGATCACTAAAGAAAAACTGGATATATTGCGCGAAGCAGACGCTATATTCCGTGAAGAAATCGACAAAGCGGCAGACGTTGACTGCGCACAGTATTTTGCCGTATTAACAAACACAAAAAGCGTGGGAGTTATGGGCGACGCCCGGACTTACGGATATACTATTGCTCTGCGTGCAGTAAAAACCGATGATTTTATGACTGCTCAATGGGCAAAAATACCCTATGAATTGTTGGAAAGAGCAAGCAGCCGTATTACAAACGAGGTTGCGGGAATCACAAGAGTAGTATATGATATCACCTCAAAACCGCCTGCAACGGTGGAATGGGAGTGAGGAGGAAATAACATGACGAAATATATTTTTGTTACCGGCGGAGTCGTGTCCGGGCTCGGCAAAGGAATCACCGCCGCGTCTCTGGGCAGACTTCTGAAGGCGCGCGGGTTAAAAGTTGCAGCGCAGAAGCTCGATCCGTACATTAACGTCGATCCCGGGACTATGAGTCCGTATCAGCACGGCGAGGTCTACGTGACGGAGGACGGTGCGGAGACCGATCTCGATCTCGGTCACTACGAGCGTTTTATCGACGAGGACCTGAACAGGTATTCGAATCTAACCACAGGCAAGGTCTACTGGAACGTACTGAACAAGGAGCGTCGGGGCGAGTATCTCGGCTCCACAGTTCAGGTTATACCGCACATAACGAATGAGATAAAAAATTTCGTGTATAACGTGGGAAAACATTCCGACGCGGACGTCGTTATCACAGAGATCGGCGGAACCATAGGAGACATCGAGTCTCAGCCTTTCATCGAAGCGGTACGTCAGATATCTCTTGAAGTCGGACGTGAAAACAGTCTTTTCATTCACGTCACGCTCGTTCCTTATCTGCACGGTTCGGAGGAGCATAAAACCAAGCCGACACAGCACTCGGTAAAAGAGCTGCAAGGAATGGGCGTCAACCCGAACATTATAATTCTCCGGTGCGACGAGCCCCTGGAAGAGAGCATTTTCGATAAGATCGCCCTTTTCTGTAACGTCAAAAAAGACTGCGTAATCGAAAATATAACGCTGCCTAATCTTTATGAGGCGCCTTTGATGCTGGAAAAATCCGGTTTTTCTTCCGTCGTGTGCCGGGAATTAGGCATCACAACTTCTGATCCCGACCTTTCTGAATGGTCTGCGATGGTCGACAGAATAAAAATGCCCCGCAAGCCGGTTCATATCGGCCTTGTCGGGAAATACGTAGGATTGCACGATGCGTATCTGTCGGTCGCGGAGGCGCTACGTCACGCGGGATACAGCCACAACAGACATGTAAAAATACATTGGATCGATTCGGAGGGAATAACGGCTGAAAACGTCAAAGACGTTCTTTCCGGACTGGACGGTATAATAGTTCCCGGCGGCTTCGGTTCCCGGGGAATCGAAGGGATGATTCTTTCCGCCGAATATGCAAGAGTGAATAACGTTCCGTATTTCGGGATCTGTCTCGGAATGCAGATCGCCGTTATTGAATACGCCCGTCACGTCGCCGGAATCGCAGACGCAAACTCCGGTGAATTTGACGAGCAGTGTAAAAACAAGGTCATCGACTTTATGCCCGGGCAAAGTGACGAAGTTGACAAGGGCGGCACGCTTCGGCTTGGCGCGTATCCCTGCATTATCTCTTCCGGAACGACAATGGAAAGATGCTACGGGAAAACCGCTATCAGCGAGCGTCACCGTCACCGTTATGAATTCAACAACGATTACCGCGACGTTTTAAAATCCTGCGGCCTGACGCTCTCCGGAACGTCGCCTGACGGGACGCTTATTGAAACTGTGGAGCTGACCGACCGTCCGTTTTTCGTCGGAGTTCAGTTTCATCCGGAATTCAAATCACGTCCGAATAAGCCTCATCCTCTGTTCCTCGGATTTGTCGGAGCAGCGCTGAAAAAGCACAACAATAATAAATGATCCGGCCTTGAAACGTTCGTGTTAACAAAACCAAACCCGGCGCCTGCAAACGCAGGTGCCGGGCTTTTGTGTGAGGACGCAAAACACAAAAAGTGTTTTGCAATTTCGTGCTGTTGTGTTATAATGAATCATAAAGCATTACGAAGAAGGGAGAAACAGGTCGGATGAAAGCGTATTTTGCCGGAGGATGCTTCTGGTGTATGACTCCGATATTTAAAATGTACGGAGTGGATAAGGTCGTGTGCGGCTTTTCAGGAGGAGACGAGGAGTTCCCTTCCTACGAAGACGTCAAATCGCAAAAGACCGGACACAGAGAGACGATAATGCTTGAATATGATCCCGAAAAGGTGAAATATGAAAAACTTCTTGATATTTATTTTCACAACGTCGATCCGTTCGACCCTGGCGGTCAGTTTATTGACAGAGGCCGTTCTTATTCCCTTGCGGTCTTTTATTCTTCCGAGGAAGAAAAGGCGTGCGTGATTTCTTATATTGAGAAAATAAAAGCGGAATCGGGGAAAGAAGTATTCGTCTCGGTGGAAAAATTCAAAAAATTCTATAAAGCAGAAGAATATCATCAGGATTACTACCTGAAACATCCCGAAGAATTTGAAAAAGAACTGGAAAATTCGGGGAGGAAGAAATAAGGATTCTCTGCTGAAGGAAGGAGAAGCAATATGCTCGGGAAAATCATAGGTCTTGCGGTCCTTGCTGCAGTCGGGATAATTCTGACGGTTCTGGGATTTCTTTTATGGAAAAAAGAAATGATCGGGCTGATACATGATTATCATTCCGAAAAGGTTTCCGAAGAAAATAAAAAAGCTTTCTGCGCACTTTCCGGAGCAGGACTTATCGTCATCGGATTAAGTTTGCTGATTACCGCGGCGGTGTACGGGGTCACCGATTCTCTTTTGAGTTTCGTATGCTTTGCGGTGGGGTTTGCTGCGGGGGTTGCCCTGCTGATAATTGCGGTCTCTAAATATAACCAGTAATTCTGCCCGGAATTATTCGCCGCGCAACGGTTCAAGGAAGAAAAACAATGAGTAAAAGAAGACAGTTTGTTGAAAAATGGAAAAACGATTATGATTTCAAAACGGTTACGGGAGCGCTCGGTTCGCTCGCTGTGACTGTGATTTTCGCGTTTTACAACGGTTTTCTCGGAATATATCACCGGTCGC
>JAEEGL016829238.1_pt1 | contig 22872 bp, 18 predicted proteins | sample 9134231 | NCBI WGS metagenome assembly JAEEGL01 (sample SAMN16246548, study PRJNA631951) | gut metagenome | biome: gut microbiome; feature: rumen; material: fiber-attached | host: Bos | place: Iran: Karaj | collected 2018-10 | reverse complement strand
GAGGGACTTGTGGATTTCCATTCCGGGAGGGTTTAGCATGGAAAACAAGACGACCGAACAGTCATCAAGATATGACCACCTTGAGAGGATGAGCACCACCGAGTTGCTCTCCGCCATCAATTCGGAGGACAGGACTGTCCCTGAAGCTGTCTCTACCGCCATACCGATGATAAGGGACCTTGTCGATGGAATAGTGGAAAGGGTTTCCAGGGGAGGCCGTGTATTCTATCTGGGAGCGGGAACAAGCGGCAGGCTCGGTGTCGTGGACGCCTCGGAGATTCCGCCGACTTATGGGGTTCATAACGTGTTCATCGGGCTTATGGCTGGAGGTGACCGGGCTATCCGAGACGCTGTCGAAGGTGCGGAGGACTCCAGGACAGGAGGATGGGAGGACATGCTTCCATATTCCCCGACTAAGGATGATGTCCTTGTGGGGATCGCGGCCTCCGGAACGACTCCTTATGTTGTCGGGGCGGTAGAGGCCGCTCGGCGTAATGGGCTCCTGACCGGTTGTATCACCTGCAACGAGGGTTCGCCTCTCGCAGCCGCTTCCGAGATTCCGATTATAGTGGTAGTGGGCCCGGAATTCGTGACCGGCAGCACCAGGATGAAGGCAGGCACGGCCCAGAAGCTGGTACTGAACATGATTTCCACAGCCTCAATGATCCGCCTTGGACATGTCAGAGGCAGCAAGATGGTTGACATGCAGCTGACCAACAACAAGTTGGTTGATCGTGGTGCGAAGATGATCATGGAGGAGACAGGGCTTACGGATTATGAATATGCCAGGCGGATGCTACTCTCCCATGGCTCCGTAAGAGCGGCCGTATTCTTTTATCAAACCCAGACAAATAAGGCATGACAATTCCTGAGAAATACCCTTCCAAACTTTTGGAGGATGCTGTGCAGGCGATCGGTTCGCTTCCCGGAGTGGGGAAGAGGAGCGCTTTGAGGCTCGCCCTCCATCTGCTTCGGCAGCCACAGGAGAATGTCCATCATTTCGCTGACTCGATCGTCCGCCTGAGGGATGAGGCTAAATATTGCCGGATCTGCCGAATGATCTCGGATGAGGACATCTGCTCAATTTGCTCGGACAAGAGCAGGGACAAAAACACGATTTGTGTCGTTGAGAATGTCCGGGACGTGATGAGCATCGAGAATACCGGGCAGTACCACGGGGTCTACCATGTGCTCGGCGGAATCATATCCCCGATCGCGGGGGTCGGGCCGTCCGACCTGACCATCTCTGATCTTGTCGCCAGAGTCCGGGATATGGTGGCGTCTCCGTCGGTGATACCTTCCGAGGTGGAAGTGATCCTGGCTTTGAGCGGAGATGTCGAGGGGGAGACAACCTCGTTCTATATCTACCGTCAGATCTCCGGTTTCGGTGTGAGGGTGTCTTCCCTCGCGAGGGGACTTGGCTTCGGGGATGATTTGGAATATGCCGACGAGTTGACTCTCGGCAGGTCGATAACGGGGAGGCAGCCATTCAGGCCGTAGATCTCAGAATTTCATGGTTTTCGGCGCGCTAATATTCGCTTTGTCGCTTTGTGCCGACTGTTTCGCGGTCTCGGCATGCTCAAGTGTCAGCATCAAGAATTCGTCTTGGAGACGCGAGGTGGTGGTGGCATTGGTTTTCTCCGTTGTCCAATCCGGTTTCCTGTTGGCAGGATGGGCGTTTGGTGGCCTGTTTTCCGGATTTGTGGGTAAACTGGCACCGGTCGTCGGTTTCCTTCTGCTGCTTTATGTCGGCGGATCCATGATAGTCTCATCTATCACAGACCGGGAAGAATCCAGGAACCTTGATGGTTTCAGGAATATTCTCATTGGCGCCATCGCGACGAGCATCGACGCCCTCGCGGCTGGAATTTCCCTTTCAATGGACAATGACAGTTTCGACGATATGGCTCTGAAGGCGGTCTCGGTCCTGGTGGTGACCTTCGTCTCTGTCATGCTCGGCATCAAGGGAGGGATCCTTGCTGGCCGCCGTTATGGACGTCCTGCCCTCCTAGTTGGAGGCATAGTTCTCGTCGTGATAGGCCTTAATATCCTCTTCAAATTCATCTAGTCCCGTTTTTTGCCTTGTTTTTGCGAAAATATTTATATTTTTGCAGACTCCGGGTATTGTGGCAGGTGGGAATGCCTGTCGAAAAAGGCTAGCGAGATGATAGCGATTTTCTACAAGAGGAATGACAAACTGGTGGTGTCCCAGTCCGAGAAGGACCTTTCCGCGCTCAGCAGGGAAGACGTTCTCTGGATTGACCTCCTTTCCCCCTCGGGAGAGGAAAAACACACCGTTGATGATTTCCTTGGAGAAGAGATTCAGAGCCGCGCGCAGGCGGAGGAGATCGAGAGCTCTTCAAGATATTCAGAGACCGACAACGCCATCTTCGCCAACACCAACTTCCTTATGCCGGGACCGGAGGACTACACGATGGAAGCGGTGTCGTTTACTTTCGTAGGGGATTGCTTGACGACGCTCAGGGATGTGCCCATCCGTTCCTTCACCGAGCTCCAGAGGCGTATCGTGGCCAGGCCGCAGATGTATCCAAACGGATTCACGGTCTTTGTCAGCATTATGGACCAGCGAGTTGACCTGGACGCCGACATGATCGAGCTGATGAGCAAGGAGATCGCCCAGTACAGCAAGAGGATCAACCAGCAGGAGGACATCAACGAGGACTTCCTCCTGGACATCAACCAGCTCCAGGAGAACACGATGATCGTCAGGGAGAATATCATAGACAAGCAGAGGCTGATCCAGAACATGATCAAGAGCGACAAGTATCCTCCTGAGCTGCAGGGGCGCTTCTCTGTCATTCTCCAGGACATCACCTCTCTGATCAACCACGCCAATTTCAGCTTCGAGAGGCTCGAGTATCTCCAGGAGACGGTCCTGGGCCTTATCAACCTGGACCAGAACAATATCATGAAGATTTTCACCCTGGTGTCCGTCCTCCTCATGCCTCCTACCCTGGTCGCGAGTTTCTATGGGATGAATGTTCCTCTCCCGTTCCAGGACACTGGATTTGCCTGGCTTGGACTGCTCCTGTTCATGCTGGCTCTCGTGGGTGTTGTCCTGTACATATTCAGGAAGAAGAAAATGCTCTGATTTTCTTTCAGTAAGCATTGTAAATCAGATATTTTTCCCTAATTTTGCGAGCTTTTCGACGAAGCCGACCGGATGGCCGCGCTCCGTGGGGCGAAAAAATATTGTTAAACAACTAGTTATCTTTAATTACCATTATGGCAGAAGAAACAATGAATCCCGCCGCCCAGGCGGAAGAAACAAAGAAAACTTCCCTGAACGCGTCAGTCGCGCCCGAGGATTTCGATTGGGATGCCTTTGAGGGCAGTTCCGACATCTACGGCAAGAGCGACAGGAAAGAGATTGAGGACGCTTACGACCAGACTCTCTCGAAGATCGTCGAGAATGAGGTTGTCGAAGGCACCGTCACAGCCATCTCCAAGAGGGAGGTTATCGTTAATATAGGTTACAAGAGCGAAGGTGTCATCCAGGCTCCCGAGTTCCGTTATAACCCTGATCTCAAGGTTGGTGACAAGGTCGAGGTCTATGTCGAGTCCGCTGAGGACCGTAAGGGCCAGCTGATCCTTTCTCACAAGAAAGCCCGCGCCTTGAAGTCATGGGATCGCGTCAACGAGGCTTGCGCCAATGACGAGATCGTCAAGGGCTTCATCAAGACACGCACCAAGGGTGGTATGATCGTCGACGTGTTCGGAATCGAGGCCTTCCTCCCCGGCTCCCAGATCGACATCAAGCCCATCCGTGACTACGATGCGTACGTCAACCAGACCATGGACTTCAAGATCGTCAAGATCAACCAGGAGTTCCGCAATGTCGTCGTCTCCCATAAGGCTCTTCTCGAGGCCGAGCAGGAGGCCCGCAGGGCTGACCTTATCAGCAAGCTTGAGAAGGGACAGATCCTTGAGGGAACCGTCAAGAACATCACCAACTACGGCGTCTTCGTCGATCTCGGCGGTGTTGACGGTCTCATCCACATCACTGATCTCAGCTGGGGCAGGATCGACAATCCTGAGGAGGTCGTTTCCCTCGATGAGAAGATCAAGGTCGTCGTCAAGGAGTTCGATCCTAACCAGAAGAGGATCGCCCTTGGTTACAAGCAGCTTACTCCCCATCCTTGGGACAATCTCGACCAGAATATCAAGGTCGGTGACACTGTCAAGGGTAAGGTCGTTCTTATCGCTGACTACGGTGCCTTCGTTGAGATTGAGCCCGGTGTCGAGGGTCTTATCCATGTTTCCGAGATGAGCTGGTCTCCTAGGCTCCACTCAGCCCAGGAGTTCCTCAAGGTCGGCGACGAGGTCGAGGCCCAGGTCCTTTCAATCGATCGTGAGAACAGGAAGATGTCCCTCGGTCTGAAGCAGCTTACCCCTAACCCTTGGGAGAGCATCCGCGACAAGTATCCCGTCGGTTCCGTCCACAAGGCGGTTGTCCGCAACATCACCAACTTCGGTGTCTTCGCCGAGCCTGAGGACGGCGTTGAGGGTCTTATCCACATCAGCGACCTCAGCTGGAACAAGATCAAGCATCCTTCAGAGATGGTTGCTCCTGGCGACGAGATCGATGTGGTCATCCTTGACTTCGACGAGACCAACCACAAGCTCAGCCTTGGTCACAAGCAGCTCACTCCCAACCCTTGGGACGCTATCGAGCAGAAGTATTCTGTAGGTTCCACCGTCGAGGGTACTATCGCCTCCCTTACTGACAAGGGCGCCAACATCAAGCTCGAGGGTGACGACGAGGGCTTCGCTTTCAGCCGCGACCTCATCAAGGAGGATGGCAAGCAGGCTGTCGTTGGTGAGACCCTTCCTTTCAAGGTTGTCGAGCTCCGCAGGAGCACCCGCAGGATCCTTCTCTCTCATGTGAGGACTTACAGCGAGGCCAAGCAGGAGAAGGTCGCCGCTGAGGCTGACAACACCAAGAAGGCTGTCAAGAAGATCAACTCCAACCTTGAGAAGACCACTCTCGGTGACATCGACGCTCTTGCTGCCCTTAAGGAGAAGCTTGAGAAAGGAGAGTAAAAAATGAATTTCACTTTGACGGTTCTGGGTACGGCTTCGGCCAAGCCAACCGCCGGAAGACATCAGAGCGCCCAGGTACTTTCAGTGCGTGGGCGCTCTTTTTTAGTCGACTGCGGGGAAGGAATACAGGCCAGGCTGGAAGAGGCCCGCATCTCTCCGATGCGGATTGATTCCATATTCATATCCCACATCCACGGGGACCATGTCTTCGGCCTGCCCGGGCTGCTCTCAACTATGGGCATGCTTTCCAGGACGCAGCCCCTGAATATTTACGCCCCTTCCAATTTCGGTCCGCTGCTGAAGTTTTTCCTTTCATATTATGGCGAGGGATTATCTTTTGAGATAAGGCATATTCCTTTGAATATGCGGGCGCCTGAAGTAATATACCAGACTAAGACGCTGGCTGTCAGCGCATTCCCTTTGAATCACGGGATCGAGACGTTCGGTTTCATATTCAGGGAGAAAGAGCCTCAGCTCAATGTCAAAAAGTGGAAGATTGATGAATATGGGTTGACACTTTCCGAGATCGCGGCAGTCAAAAGGGGAGAGGATGTGGTCCGTGAGAATCCTGACGGATCTTTCACCGTCTTGCCCATAGATGAGCTGGGATATAAGCCATTCACCCCCCGCTCTTACGCTTATTGCTCAGACACCGCGCCATTCCAGGAAGAGGCTGAATGGGTCAAAGGGGTTGACATCCTCTATCATGAGGCGACCTATCTGGAGACCTATGCCGATCTTGCCGCCGCGCGTCATCACTCTACCACTCTCCAGGCCGCCAGATGCGCTTTGCAGGCTGGCGCCGGGAAGCTTGTCATAGGTCATTATTCCTCCAGGGAGAAAAATGTCTCTTTGTACGAGGCTGAGTGCCGCTCCATATTCCCGGAGACTTATGCGGCTTCCGACCTTGACACCTTCGAGGTTCCTCTCATCAAATATCAATAAAATATTTATATTTGTAATATGAGAAGGTGGATTATTGTGATAGTTGCCCTGTGGTCCGCCGCGGCGGCCGGGCAGTCCCAGATAGAGAGTTATATTACAACGTGGGCACCGACGGCGGTTCGTGAGATGTACCGTAGCGGGGTGCCTGCCAGTATCACATTGGCCCAGGGCATTCTGGAGTCCCGTTACGGCCTATCCACTTTGGCCGCTGACGGGAATAACCATTTTGGGATCAAGTGTCACAAAGACTGGACTGGCAAGCGGCAGTACCATGATGATGATGCCAAGGGGGAGTGCTTCCGCGTCTATGACACGGCGGACGAGTCTTTCAGGGACCACTCTGATTTCCTGCGTTACAGGGATCGCTACAAGTTCCTTTTCGATTTTAAGACAACTGACTATAAGTCATGGGCTTATGGTCTGAAAAAAGCCGGATATGCGACGGACCCCGGATATCCCGGCAAACTGATCAAGTACATAGAGGACTATAAGCTCTATGAATATGACACAATGCCTCTGGCTGGGGTCGAGGGTCTGGAGAAGAAGGCGGAGGAAGTCGTCGATGCGGAAAAGGAATCCAAATCAGCGGGCCACCAACCTTCTGTGAAGGAAAACAGATCCAAAGAAAAGGCGAAAGCAAAGGCCAAGGCCGCTAAGAGGGCCTCGAAACTGTCCCGCAAGGCCAAGCGCGCCAATTCATCTGATGAGGAGCTAACGGGGCGGATTCCCGAGTCTCCGCTTGTCCTCGAGGAGCCAAAGAGGATCGACAAGAGCGATCTCGAGGAGTTCAAATTCTCCCTGACAAGGGAGGCATATTCCAAGAATGGTGTTCCGTTCGTGACTTCCCAGGAAGGCGAGACCTATGCGACAATCGCCTCCAGGTACGGATTGTTCCTGAAAGAGATCCTGAAATTTAACGATCTGGCCGCTCCCCAGGAGCTTCTCCCAGGGACCGTGGTCTATCTGCAATCCAAGAAGAACCAGAGCCAGAAAGGTCTGGATAAGTTTATCGTGGATGATGACTCGCAGTCTCTCCGTGATATCTGCCAGAGGTTTGGGGTCAAGATGTCCAGTGTCAGGAAGATTAACGGTTTTGATGCCGGCTATCAACCAAGAGAGGGGGATACGATCCTCTTGAGAGGAAAAAGGAGGACCCGGAAATGAAAAAATGGATGCTGGCCTTGCTGTTCGCGGCTTTGGCCGCGATCGTTGTCGCCGGAGCTGTCGGAGGACGATGGTATGGTGATAACCGTAAACCGAATTTTTCCGGGAGCGCGGATTTATATATTTATCCCGGCATGTCTGTTTCCAAGGTGGCGATGTCCATCCCGGACAGTATTGTGATTAGGCGGCGCAGCCTTGAGAGGGTTATGTCCTCCCTGTCTGACGAGGACCTCAAACCAGGTCATTATGTGATCGAGAAAGGCAAGCCGAGCATCTATGTCCCTCGTATGCTCAAGGCTGGATGGCAGACCCCTGTCAACCTTACTCTCTCCGGGATGATGCGCCAGAAGGGGGCTATAGCCAGGAAGATATCCCGTCAGATGATGATGGATTCCGTCACTGTGGCTAATGCGCTGGAAAACAAGGAACTTCTGGCTTCATACGGGTTCACGCCCGACGATGTCTTCTCATTGATTATGCCGGACACGTACCAGGTCTATTGGACAGATTCCATGAAAGAGGTCCTGGACAAGCAGAAAGCCGCTTATGACGCTTTCTGGACCGCCGACAATCTCCGTTTGGCCAGCTCGCAAGGGCTCTCTCCCAAGGAAGTGTCGATCGTGGCCTCGATCGTGAAGTCCGAGTCCAATCACGAGCCGGAGTATCCTTCCATCGCCGGAGTTTACCTAAATCGCTTGCACCAGGGAATGCGCCTTCAGGCCGACCCGACCGTGGCTTTCTGCTTTGGTTATTCTCTTAATCGGGTCCTGTACAAACATCTTGAAGTGGATTCTCCCTATAATACTTATCTTCATGAGGGGCTTCCCCCGGGACCTATTTGCGTTCCCGACAAGGCTAGCCTCACGGCGGTCTTGAATCCGGACAGGCACGGCTACTTGTATTTTTGCGCCAGCGCCGCCATGGACGGAACGCACAAGTTCGCCTCCACCTTGTCGGAGCATAACCGCAACGCAAGAGAGTTCCAGCGGGCTCTTGACGTAAGGAGATATTCCGGGAAGTAGTTGATTTTTAAAAGATTCGGGTATGCAAGAAAGGATACGGCGTATGTTTCCCCAATTCGATGCGGCCGGCCAGGAACTGATTGGCCGGGCGTATGACGTGGCTTCAGCCGCTCTTGATGGAATGACTCGGGAGAATGGCCGTCCTTTTCTTGACCATCCTGAAAATGTCGCCCTGATCGCTACCGACGAGATCGGTCTGCCTGCCGAGTGCGCTGCCGCCGTGTTCCTCCACGAGGCTATCCGCATGGGCTCCTGTCATCCTGAGCGAAGCGAAGGATCTATGAGAAGCGAAGGCTCTGTCTTGTCATCTTTCCCCGTCGATGTCGTCAAAATGGTCGAAGGTCTCAATAAGATCTCGACAATCAAGCCAAAGGACACTCGTCTTGAGGCCGAGAACTACAAGAAACTGATAGTCCAGTACTCGGCCGATCCCCGCGTGACAGTCCTGAAGATAGCCGACCGGCTGGAGGTTATGCGGAATCTGGACATCTTTCCGAAGAATTCCCGGGACAACAAGGTACTTGAGACCTTGATGTTGTATATTCCTCTGGCCCATCAGCTTGGACTTTACAATATCAAGCGGGAGATGGAGGATATCTATTTCCGCTACACGGATCCCGTCGAGTACAGGGCGATCACAAATAAGCTTAAAGCGACCGAGAGGGACCGCGAGAGGCTCATGATGGAGTTTATCCAGCCCCTGAAACAGGAGCTCTCCAATGAGGGTATAAAATATAAACTGAAGATCAGGACCAAGGCCGCATATTCGATCTGGACCAAGATGCGCAAGCAGAAGGTCCCTTTCGAGGGCGTCTTTGATGTTTTCGCCATCCGTTTCATCATCGATTGCGAACCTGACCAGAAGATTGAAAAAGATCTATGCTGGAAGGTGTTCTCATACGTCACTAAAGAGTATGAGCAGGACACCAACCGCCTTCGGGACTGGATTACCAATCCGAAGCCGAATGGTTACGAGTCGCTTCACATCACCGTGAAGAATCGCCGCGGAGCGTACATAGAGGTCCAGATCCGGACCAAGAGGATGGATGAGGAGGCTGAGAACGGCCAGGCGGCGCATTGGTCGTACAAAGGGGTACGCCATGAGGAGCAGATGGACAAATGGTTGACTTCTGTCCGCTATGCCCTTGAGCATCCTGGCGGAACGGGCCCGGAAGATCTTCCCGAGCCTCCTTCCAAGGAGATTTTCGTGTTCACTCCGACGGGGGAGTTGAGGATACTCTCGGCCGGAGCCACGGTTCTTGACTTCGCTTTCAATATCCACACCGGCCTGGGGGTTCGTTGCACGGGCGCCAAAGTCAACGGAAAGGCGGTCTCGATCAGGGAACGTCTCAGCACAGGAGATGTCGTGGAGATAATGTCCGGTAAGAATCAGAAACCGTCACCGGACTGGCTCAATTTCGTGGTCACATCCAAAGCGAGGAGCAGGATCAAACGTGAGCTTGACGAGGAGGAATACAAGAAAGCTTCCGCCGGAAGGGAACTTCTGGAAAGGCGGCTCAAGAACTGGAAGCTGGAGTTCCCGGACGACATGATCACTGAGATCCTCAAGAAACGGAAGTTCTCCAGCCAGAACTCTTTCTATGCGGCGATCTCAGATTCTGTCGTTGATGTGAATGAGGTCAAGGTCTTCATTCAGGAGCATGACAAGGCCGCTGCGCTGGCGCAGGATGCCGCCAGGGAGGCGGAAGCTGCCAGGATCGGATCTCGCTCTGAAGTCTGGGACACGCCCCAACAGGCTTCGGATGATATCCTGGTGCTCAACGCCAGGGATCTGAAGGGACTGGACTATAAGATGGCCAAGTGCTGCCATCCTGTTTTCGGAGATGATGTCTTCGGATTTGTGACCAGGACGGAAGGAATCAAGATACACCGCATCTCATGTCCCAACGCCTCGAGACTGATCAGCGCCTATCCTTATCGGATACAGAAGGTCCGGTGGGCCGATACTCCATCCGGTGGTACTTTCCAAGGTACGCTTAAGGTGATTACAGGTATAGAACCATCTGTGATCGGGCGTATTACGGAAGTGGTCGGGTCCTTCAAGGCTTCCCTGAGATCATTCAATGTGGCTGAGAACAACCGCAACGGCACTTATGAGATCACCATGAGGGTGAGCGTGCCTTCCAATATGGAGCTTGACAAGGTGATATCCCAGATCAAGATCCTCAGGCACGTGATTAAAGTGAGCAGGGTCTAGCTTTTCCAGACCCGGAGATATTCCTGGAGCGCCCACATCTCGTCCCGGTACTTGGCCGCCTGGCTGAAATCCAGATCCGCCGCTGAGTGCTCCATCCGGCGTTTATCCTCGGCGATTGTCTTCTCAATCTGCTCCCGGCTCATGGCCCTGATCACAGGATCCTGAAGTACCGCCGCAAGGTCTGCCTTGACATAGCCGTCCACGTAGGCCGTGTTCCCTTCACGCTTCGAGTCATGCCCGAGCCCCACCGAGACGGTCCCTCTTCCAAGTTCGCTCGGATTGGGAATATAAGTCGGGTCGGAGACGGAGTCCTTGGCGCTGACTCTGCCGCTGGGCCCGTTAGCCACCCTCGGATTGACTGCCGGTCCCTGGCCGGAGTCGAATGGCCGCCCTGTCGAAGGACCGTAAAGTTCCGACGCGAGAATATTTCTCTTGACCTCCACCTGGGTGGGCGTGATCCCGTGGATCTTGTTGTATTCCATTTGCTTGGTCCGTCGGCGGTTTGTCTCCCGGATTGTCTCCTCCATCGAATCCGTGACAGTGTCGGCGTACATGATGACAAGACCGTTGACATTCCTGGCAGCCCGGCCCGCCGTCTGGGTCAATGCCCTTCCGGAGCGCAGGAAGCCTTCCTTGTCGGCGTCCAGAATCGCCACAAGCGAAACTGTCGGAATATCAAGGCCTTCCCTCAGGAGGTTGACTCCTACCAGGACATCGAACAGGCCGTTCTTGAAGTCCTCGATGATCTCGACTCTCTCGGAAGTGTCTACGTCGGAGTGGATGTACCTGACCCTGACACCGATCCTGTCCAGATAGTCGGTAAGTTCCTCGGCCATCCTCTTGGTCAGGGTAGTGACAAGGATCCTCTCATCGTTCTCCGCCCTCTTCCGGATCTCTTCGACAAGGTCGTCCACCTGGTTTTTCGTCGGGCGCACTTCAATCGGAGGGTCAAGGAGACCTGTAGGCCTGACAACCTGCTCAACCACAAGACCTTCCGATCTGTCAAGCTCGTAATCCGCCGGTGTGGCGCTGACATAGACCTTCTGCCCCGTGATAGCGTTGAACTCATCGAACTTCAACGGCCTGTTGTCAGCGGCCGCGGGAAGGCGGAAGCCATATTCGACAAGGACAGACTTACGTGAATGGTCACCGCCGTACATGGCCCTGATCTGAGGGATGGTGACGTGGCTCTCGTCGATGAAGGTTATGAAATCATTAGGGAAATAGTCAATCAGGCAGAAGGGCCTCTGACCGGGTTTCCGGCCGTCGAGGTAGCGGGAATAATTCTCAATCCCGGGGCAGTACCCCATCTCCTTGATCATCTCCAGATCGTTCTCGACCCGCTGTTGCAAGCGCTTGGCCTCCAATCCTTTCCCTATCTCGTTGAAATATTCTATTTGAGCTTTGAGGTCATCCTGGATCTGGCTTACCGCCTTAATGCTCCGCTCTCTTGTCGTGACGAAGTTTGTGGCAGGGAATATCGGGGCCTCATCCAGGTCCTCGATCCTGGCGCCTGTGACCGGATCTATCAGTGACAGCGATTCGATCTCATCGCCGAAGAACTCGATCCTGACAGCTTCGTCCGAACCTCCGAGAAACACATCCACAGTGTCTCCGCGTACCCTGAAAGTACCTCTTTTGAAGTCCACTTCCGTGCGGCTGTAGTTGGCGTCAACCAGATGATAGAGGAGCCTTGTCAGCGAGCGGGTCTCTCCTCGTCTCACTGTCACGGATTGAGCGTGGAAATCCTCAGGGTTGCCTATGCCGTAGAGGCAGGACACGCTTGAGACAACGATCACATCCCTTCGTCCGGACATCAGGGCGGATGCCGCCGAAAGTCTCAGCTTGTCAATCTGGTCGTTGATACTCAGGTCTTTCTCAATGTATGTGTCGGTCGTCGGCAGGTAGGCCTCGGGCTGATAATAGTCGTAGTAAGACACGAAATACTCAACTGCGTTGGAGGGGAAGAAACTCTTGAATTCCCCGTACAGCTGGGCTGCCAGGGTCTTGTTGTGACTCAAGATCAAAGCGGGGCGCTGGAGCCTCTCGATGACATTGGCCATGGTGAACGTCTTCCCGGAACCAGTCACACCCAGGAGTGTCACGTCCCCAACGCCTTGCTCCAAGGCCTCGCAAAGCCCTTTGATGGCGTCCGGTTGGTCTCCGGATGGTTTGTAGGATGATTCAAGTCGGAATTTCATACCCGCGAAAATAACCAATCTATCTGACAATACTATCATTCCCTTTGTTTTGGACTCCCGATTTGCTATTTTTGTGATAAACAAAAGTGATAATATGATCCGCGGAATGAAAAGATTATTATTGGTTCTCTTGTGCCTTTGCTCCTTCAATGCCTGGGCGCGGGAAGGAGATATCAAGTATTCGGTTCAGAAAATATGGGATAGGGGGACGCACGCGGCCTTCACCTCCCTGGTGGAGTACAAAGGGAAGTATTATTGCTCTTTCAGGGAGGGGTACAGTCATATCTTCGATGAGAACGGTAATGCGGAAGGCCATATCATCGTGCTGGAATCCAGGAACGGAAATAGCTGGAAACCAGTCCTTGACAAGGGAATCGAGGGTATAGACTGCCGCGATCCCAAGCTCTGCGTTACTCCGGACGGAAGACTTATGCTTATTTTCGGAGGGTCTTTGTACCGGAACCGTAAGCTGGAAGGGCAGCAGGGCTATGTGATGTTCTCCTCTGACGGCCGTACTTTCTCCGAGCCGGAACCATTTACTTTTGATCCGGATCCATCCAACGACTGTGATTGGCTCTGGAGGGTGACTTGGAATGGGAACACCGGTTACGGTGTCAGCTATGGTTCCGGTCCTTCCGGCAGGACATTTATCCTCTACGAGACTAAAGATGGAGTCCATTACAATCAATTGAAAGCCTTTGATTTTGACGGCTTTCCCAATGAGACCACTTTACGTTTCCTCCCGGATGGGAAGATGTTGATGATGGTTCGTCGGGACGCGGGTGACAGAATCGGGCTTTGGGGAGTGGCGGAACCTCCGTACAAAGACTGGTCAATCAGCAGGATGCCGCTCCAGATCGGAGGGCAGGATTTCCTGGTCCTCGAAGACGGAACAATAATCGCCGGAACCCGCTCATACGCTATTGGAAATCATTGTAAGACGATTATTCTACGTGGGACTATTGACGGCGACTTCGAGGAAGTGTTCGTCCTCCCGTCTGATGGTGACACCAGCTATCCGGGCATTCTTGTCGTCGGAAAAGAACTCTGGGTCAGCTATTATTCCACGGCCGATGTTCCCGGCAAAGCCGCTATCTACCTCGCCCGCATCCCGCTCTCGGCGCTACGACGGTAGCTAGTCACCCCACGGAATCCATGCCACCCTCGGCATTGTAAGAGGGGTGGGCTACCTGCCGCCGCGTGGTGTGTCGATGTGGCGGAGGTCGTAGTCGGCCTTGATCTTGTCAATGATGGCACAGACGACCTTGAAAGTCCGGCTTTCCTTCCGATAGTCCGCCGGCACGGCGAACCCCACACGACCCTGGCGCAACAACTTGAGGGCGAACGACTTCTTCTTCTGAATCTTTGGATTGTAGACGGCGATGGAATTGCCGCCGAACATTGACACGACCTTCATGCTCGGAATGTCTGTCTCCCCGTCGCCAAAGTAGATCATGTGCGGGTAGGGGATCCTTTTCTTCTCGTCAGCCACACTCTCGTTCACTTTCTTGTTGTCGTGCGCGCTGAATATTCCTTTGCTTATCTTGAAGAGGAATTGGGTCTTGGCGGTGTAGTCAACGGCGATTCCCGGCCAGACGGCCTCCCCCTCCTCGTTGTAGATGTAGCTGCAAGCGAATATGTACTTGAATTCCGAGGCGATAGGGGAGCCCTCGATGATCTCCTTCAGACCGGAGGAGTTGATGTAGTGTTCGATCCTCACGCCTTTGCTCTTGCCATATTCATTGACAAGCGAGAACCATTCGCGCACACCCTCGAACAATTCGATGTCGCCCCCGAATTTCCGGAGATTCTCCTTCCGGAGCGGTATGCTGTGCTTTCCGGCCTCATCCTTCATCATCTTCATGTAGGACAGCACATTGCTGGCATCCTGTCCGGCGGCCAGCCCATCGCTCATTTTCCAGAACTCCTCGGGAGTCTTTCCGATCGCCTGGATGAACCCGAACTCTTGCATATTGCCAGGAGAAAGGGTCCCGTCGAAGTCATAGATCAAGGCGACTATCGGTTTCTTTTTCATATTCAGTCTCGATTTTCGCCACAAATACGCCAATTTTGCGGATATGCGGCCGTTCTCGGCAAAGATAACACATTAATGGATTTGAATTTTCATTCCTCTTAAGTATTTTTGTCTAAACTACAATCTAACTTATGGATCATTATCTGCATCTACTTCAGCAGGCTACCAGGAAGTTCTGGGACAAGTCCGCTCTCAACACCATCGATGGGGAATCTTTCACTTACGCCCAGATGGCCACGCTTATCGCCAAGTTCCATCTTTTCTTCGATACGATCGGGGTTAAAAAGGGGGAGCATATCGCCCTTTGGGCCCGCAACAGCGCCCGTTGGGGAATGTCTTACCTTGCCGTTAACACCTACGAGACCGTAGTTGTTCCGATATTGGCTGATTTTACCCCTGAGAATGTGGAGTTCCTCCTGGACCATTCTGACAGTGTGGCGCTCATGACCAATGCCGACAAGTTCAGCAAGCTCCATGTCGAGAAGATTCCAGCGATAAAGTTTGTCATTGATGTGGACAACCTGAAGGTTCTTTATTGCGCTGATCCTGGGATCAAAGGAATATGGAACAATATTGACAATCTTTTCGCCGAAAAATATCCCGGGGGTTTCGGCCCCGATGATGTGGTCTATCCGACCGACAACTGGGACGATCTCGCTGTCATCAACTACACCTCCGGCTCGACCGGCAACCCCAAGGGCGTGATGCTGACCTACAGGAACTTCTGCGCCACCATCGAGTTCAGCCAGGTAAACCGTCCCACCAATGAGCACCAGAGGATGATCTCGATGCTCCCGATGGCTCACATGTATGGCCTGGTGACGGAGTTCATCTATCCTCTTTGCTACGGCACCTCGATTTATTGGTTAGGCAAGACCCCGACCCCTTCCACGCTGATGAAAGCGTTCCAGCAGGTCAAACCTTACCAGCTGATCACGGTCCCGCTTGTCATGGAAAAGATATTCAAGTCGAAGATCAAACCTATAGTGGACAAGCAGCCTGTGAAGTTCTTGTGCAAAGTGCCCGGGATCAACAAGATTGTCTTCAAAAAGATCCATGACAAGATGATAGACGCTTTCGGTGGTGAGGTTCAGGAGTTTATACTTGGAGGCGCCCCTGTCAGCCCAGAGGTTGAGAAGTGGTTCAAACTCATAAAGTTGCCATACATGGTAGGCTACGGCATGACAGAGGCTACTCCTCTTCTGGCCTATATCGGCTACAAGGACTATGTCGCCGGGTCGTGCGGGAAGCCTGTCACCTGCGCAGATGTCCGGATCGACTCCGAGGATCCTGAGCATATCGCCGGAGAAATCCAGGCCAAGGGTGACAACATCTGCATCGGATACTACAAGAATCCGGAGGCATCCGCGAACGCTTTCACTGAGGACGGCTATCTGCGTACCGGCGATCTTGGCATCATGGACAAGGACGGGAATATATTCATAAAGGGCCGCAGTAAGTCAATGATCCTTTCGGCCAACGGGCAGAACATCTATCCTGAAGAGGTTGAGGCGATTATCAACGACCAGCCGTATGTCGGTGAGTCCGTGGTAGTGGACCGTTCCTCAAAGTTGGTGGCGCTTGTCTATCTTGACCCTGACGCCATCAAGCGTGATTCTCTTGACGCGGAGACGGTAGCTGATCTTCCCGAGAGGATCCGGGTCAACTCCAACAAGAAGCTTCCGAATTACAGTCAGCTGACCAAGGTTGAGATTCAGGAGGTTCCTTTCGAGAAAACCCCGAAGATGTCCATCAAGCGCTTCTTGTACAAATAGTGACAATTTGTCATATCAGCCGTTCTGGAACATTATTTGACCATATTGTTCCGTGCGGCGAAGGCTCCCCCTCAAGAACCGTCGCTTCGCGACCCCTCCCTAAAGGGCCCCTCCCTCTTAACGAGCCGAGGGTGGCAGTGGTTCTTGAGGGGGACCTTTGCCGCACGGAGATGTATATTCAATAAAAGTAGATATGGCAAATAAAGCACAGACAGGACAGATCGGGGTGACGACAGAGAACATATTCCCGGTCATCAAGCAGTTTTTGTATTCGGACCATGAGATATTCCTCAGGGAACTTGTGGCCAATGCGGTGGACGCTACCCAGAAGATGAAGACCCTTGCCTCGAACGGCGAATTCAAAGGTGAGCTCGGGGACCTTAAGGTCAGCGTTGAGCTTGACGAGAAAAAAAAGACCCTCAAGATTGTCGATAACGGAATCGGCATGACCGCTGAGGAAGTTGACAAGTACATCAACCAGATCGCCTTCTCCTCGGCAGGGGAATTCCTCGAGAAATATAAGGACCAGAACATAATAGGACACTTCGGACTTGGCTTCTATTCCGCGTTCATGGTGTCGAAGAAAGTCACGATCGAGTCCCTTTCCTGGAAGGAAGGATCGCAGGGCGTCATGTGGAGTTGCGAAGGTGATCCCCAGTTTGAGATGAAACCCTGCAAGAAAGATGAGCGGGGAACGATTGTCACACTTTACCTTGACGACGAGTCCGCAAATGACTATGGCAACAAGGGCAAGATCAGCCAGCTTCTCGGGAAATACTGCAAGTTCATGCCGGTCCCCATCGTCTTCGGCAAGGAGCAAGAATGGAAAGACAAGAAATATGTCGACACTGACAAGGACCATGTCATCAATGCTATCGAGCCCCTCTGGACTCGCAAGCCTTCAGAGTTGAAGGATGAGGACTATGTGAAGTTCTACAAGGATCTCTACCCTATGAAGGAGGAGCCCCTTTTCCACATCCACCTCAATGTCGACTATCCTTTCAACCTGACGGGAATCCTTTATTTCCCCAAGATCAAGGAGAGGATGGCGATCGAGAAGAACAACATCCAGCTGTATTGCAACCAGATGTTCGTCACAGACCATGTCGAGAACATCGTGCCGGATTTCCTTACGCTTCTCCACGGTGTGATCGACTCTCCTGACATCCCTCTGAATGTCTCCAGGAGTTATCTTCAGGCGGATGAGAACGTTAAGAAAATATCCACCTACATAACCAAGAAAGTGGCTGATAGGCTGGAGGAAATATTCAAGAATGACAGGGCTGCCTGGGAAAGCAAGTGGGACAACCTCAAGCTCTTTATTGAATATGGGATGCTTTCGGACGAGAAATTCTGCGAGAGAGCCCTTAAATTCACCCTCCTGAAGAACACCGACGGCAAGTTCTTCGCCTTGGAAGACTACCGAAAGGCGATAGCCGACACCCAGACCGACAAAGACAAGAAAGTCGTCTATCTGTACGCCACGGATGTGGACGCACAATATCCCTTCATCGAGGCCGCGAAGAACAAAGGCTACGATGTCCTGCTGATGGACTGCGAGCTTGACTCCCACTTTGTCAACCTCCTCGAACAGAAGATAGGGGACACCAGGTTCGCCCGTGTTGACTCGGATTCGGTTGATAATCTTATCCCTACGCAAGAGAAAGTCAAGCCGGAAATGGCGGAGGAAGACAAAAAAAATCTGGAGACCATGTTCAAGGCGATTCTACCAAAAGACAATGAATATTTTGTCGAGGCAGACAACCTTGGAGAGGACGCCGCGCCTATTCTTATCACCAGAAATGAGTTCATGAGAAGGTACCGCGAGATGAGTGCTTTGGGTGGCGGAATGAACTTCTACGGTGAGATGCCAGAGTCGTTCAATATTACCGCTAATCTTCAGAACCCGTTGATGGTCAAGCTTGTAGGTGAACTGAAAGACAACTCTGACAAGGTCGAGGACTTCGCTTCCAACAGTGATTTGCTGAAACAAATCACCGATCTCGCCCTGCTGTCGAACGGCCTTCTGAAGGGCAAGGCTTTGGCCGATTTTATCGCCAGGACAGGCAAGACACTTACAGATTATTACTCCAATAAATAATTAAAAAAGTGGCCTTGTACGTTTGTGCAAGACCATTTTTTTATTTAACTTTGTCCGCTGTAACCCCTTGGTCATGGCGGAACCTGAAGTTTTTTATCCTCTTGATCCCGAGAAAGTGTACTACTCGATGGATGAGTTGACCCTCGACACCCCCGAGGGCCCTAGAACATTGAGGCTGGGCGCTTGGCTCAATGAGGACCCTGTCAGGATCCACAAAATGATAGTCAGGGAAAAGAGTCTCCATGTGGATCAGATCGAGCTCTACAATCCTTTGATGAGCAAGCTCAGAAGAGCTGATCCTCAATATTATAAGCAATATATGGGGCTCAACGTCACGATCGATTTCCCCGGTTTCTCAACAGATATCCTGGCGAAGATTCCTTTCGAGAACGATCCTATCGGATTTTATAAGTGGTGGCGCAAGGGAAAGCATGAAGACAAGGTTTATCTCTCCAAAGTCAATCAGTTCCGTCTCTTTCAAAAAGTTTATTTGATGGAGCCGAAGGTCATGCTGAAGAAAGACATCCAGTTCTTCCAGTCTTTCTAGATTCTTACTAACCGTTGTTTTTTGTCGTAAATTTTGTCAAGTCAAAGTTTTTGTTTAATTTTGGCTTATAACACTTAGTTAACAACACCTTAATTTTCATTGCAATGACTTACAAGATTATCGACATCCAGGGCGTAGGTCCCGTCTATGCTGAGAAGCTTATCGCCGCCGGCGTTGAGACTGTAGACCAGCTTCTTGAGAAAGGCAAGACCCCTAAGGGCCGCAAAGAACTTGAGGAGACCACTGGTATCAACGGCAAACTCATCCTCACATGGGTCAACCATGCGGATCTTTTCCGCATCAAGGGCATCGGCCCCCAGTTCTCCGAGCTTTTGGAGGCTTCCGGTGTTGACACCGTGAAAGAGCTCCAGCACCGCATCGCCGCCAACCTCGTCGCCAAGATGACCGAGGTTAACGCCGAGAAGAACCTTACGAGGGTAGTTCCCACCGAGGTCATGGTCCAGAAGATGATCGACCAGGCCAAAGTTCTCCCTCCCATGGTGGAGTATTAACAGATACCTTCTTTTGTTCGAGTCGGGACTTTATAGTCCCGACTTTTTTCATATATTTGTAAACTGTTGCTTTAAAGTTGCGATGAATATTCCAAAACTTATCCCGATAATCGTCTTGACAGGTCTTCTGGCTGTGTCCTGCCATCGGCCGGTTAAGACAAATGAATCATTTGATTTCGAGACGCTGGAGGCCCCGGCGGGGAATTTCACTCTGGGAATATCGGCTGACAACCGCAGGAAGGTTACCCGCGGGATAGCCCAGCCTGTTGCCCTTGATGGTTTCCGGATAAGCTCCGGGCCTGTCACCCAGTCGTTGTGGACCAGCGTCATGGGGAAAAACCCCAGCAGTGTGGTTGATCCGTCGGCTCCCGTGGACATGGTCTCATGGGCTGACATACAGCAATTCCTGGGCAAACTTCGCAAAGCTACTGGTGTGGACTATTCCCTGCCTACTGAGGCTCAATGGGAATATGCCCAGAAATTGTTCGGTGACGACAAGTTTACTGCCGTGGCCGAATGGTGCCTCGACTATTACGACGAGGTCCCGGAAGGATCCACTAAGGATGATTATTTTCATCCTATGACCTTGATGGTCAATCCCGCCGGGCCCGAGAAGGGGACCACGAGGGTCGTTCGTACGGTCCTTGAGAGACTGCCGGTCGAACCTCACACACGCAGGGTCAAGGTCGGATTCAGGCTCGTTTGTCCTTCTGAAGATAAGCTGTCGGAGGCTATAATGGGTCCTTTGGACGGGGCAAAACTCTATCGGGAGAAGATCGACGCGTCATCAGGGGTGCCGGAGTCTTTCACTGTCGGTGACACCAAGTTCAAGATGGTCATGGTCCAGGGTGGGACTTTCACGATGGGATTCAATAATTCAGACAGCCCTTACCAGAGGTTCACCGTCCCGGACAATGAGAAGAACGCCCATCAAGTTACAGTGGACGACTTCGCTATCGGGGAGACCGAGGTTACCGCCGGCCTATGGCTTGCGGTGATGGGAAAGCTGCCTTACCTGAATGACGCTTCTGAACTTGACAAGCCGGTCGGAAACGTGTCATGGTACAACTGCCAAGTTTTCCTTCGTCGGCTGAACGCCATGACTGGACGGACATTCCGCCTTCCGACGGAGGCCGAATGGGAGTTCGCCGCCAGGGGCGGGAAAATGTCAAGGCACTATGGCTTCTCCGGCTCCAATGACATGCATTCAGTCATGTGGTTCCTCGATAACGCCGATTCGAAGGTTCACCAGGTCAAGACCTTGAGGCCAAATGAGCTTGGACTGTATGACATGTCCGGCAACGTTTGGGAATGGTGCTACGACAGGGCGGAGGAATACACGACGGATCCCCAAACGAATCCCATAGGGGCCTCGGAGGGAGGCACCAGGATTTTGAGGGGAGGCAGTTGCGCGAGTCGTTGGGATGCCTGCAGGATCAGCAACAGGTCCTATATGCCCGGAAAGAACATCAAAGGTACATTTGGTTTGAGATTGGCTTTATAGCGAGATGGATAAGAAGACTTCGGTAATCATATTACTCATACTTGCCGCGTTAGGTACGGTATACCACTTCCTCTGGGCCGGAGATGAGGAGCCTGAGGCTGAGCCTCAAGGGTTGGTTGAGGTTGATCCCGCCAGCGGGGGAGACGTGATGTCCAGGCTTGAGATCCCTTACCGCCTTGACGACAGCGAGTCGGAGATCATCGAGCACATGGGATATACCCTGTCGTACAACAACGACTTCAGGGTGCCGAATTGGGTGGCCTATGAACTGCTTGAGTCCGAGGTTATTACCGCGTATCGCAGTCGTGAGGACTCTTTCAACCCGGATCCCCTTGTCAAAGGCCGTCAGGCTTATGACCGGGATTATGTCGGTTCCGGATATGACCGCGGTCACATGGCTCCTGCCGCCGACATGCGCTGGAGCTCGCAGACCATGAAGGAGTGCTTCTACCTGAGCAATGTCTGCCCTCAGAACCATAATCTCAATTCCGGGGCATGGAACGACCTTGAGAAGCAGGTCCGCTACGAGGCTCGGTATTACAAGTCCGTCTGGGTGGTTTGCGGGCCGATTTTCGAATATAATAATCCCAAACGCATAGGAAGCAACCATGTGGCGGTCCCGGATTCTTTCTTCAAGGCACTGCTGGCCAGGAGGAAGGATGGCAGCTACGCTTCCATCGGGTTCATATTCCCGAACAAGGCTTGCCAGAGGAACCTTACCAATTATGCCATGACTGTGGATGAATTGGAGAGCAAGCTCGGGATGGACCTTTTCTACAATCTCGACGATAGGGCGCAGGACAGGGCAGAGGCAGAGATGGACCCGTATGGGGATTGGAGGATAAGAGACGAAATATTAAGAAATTAGATAGTTTATCATGGAACCAAATCTCTCTTTGACCTGTCTACATGACAGCCATTTGGCTCTAGGAGCCAAGATGAGCCCTTTTGCCGGCTTTGATATGCCGATCCAGTATTCTTCCATCACTGAGGAACATCTGGCGGTCCGCAACAAGGTCGGAATGTTCGATGTCTCCCACATGGGAGAGATTTTCGTCAGCGGACCTGACGCCGAGAAGTTCGTGAACCATGTTTTCACCAACGATGTGCGTCCGATGGCCCCCGGCCAGATCCTCTACGGGATGATGCTTTATCCTGATGGCGGAACCGTCGATGATCTCTTGGTGTACAAGGAGTTCGAGGCTGACCATTTCCTTCTGGTCGTGAACGCCGCCAACATAGAGAAAGACTACCTCTGGATCAAGGACCACAGCGAAGGCTTCGATGTGAAGATCGTCAACCAGTCCGACAACTGGGGGCAGATAGCCCTCCAGGGCCCTCTCGCGGAGGAGACACTCGTGAAGGTGCTGCCTTTCGCCGCCGAGGCGGCCTCCTTGTCCTTCTATACCTTCAATGATTTCAAGGATGGTAGCATGAGGGTTATAGTCAGCCGCACCGGTTACACCGGCGAGGATGGTTTCGAGATTTATGCCGCTCCTTCGCTGATAGTCAAGTATTGGGAAGAATTCCTTAAAGCTGGTGTGGCTCCCTGCGGGCTCGGCTGCCGCGATACCCTTCGCTTCGAGGCCGGTCTTCCCCTTTACGGGGATGAGTTGACTCCGGAGATATCTCCTGTCATGGCAGGCTTCAGCATGTTCTGCAAGCTTGACAAGGAAGAGTTCGTCGGAAAAGAGGCTATTATAGCCCAGAAGGCTGGGGCGATCACCAAGAAGCTTGTCGGAATCGAGCTTCAGGACAAGGCCATTCCCCGTGCCGGCTATCCT
>JAEEGL012294579.1_pt1 | contig 22874 bp, 17 predicted proteins | sample 9134231 | NCBI WGS metagenome assembly JAEEGL01 (sample SAMN16246548, study PRJNA631951) | gut metagenome | biome: gut microbiome; feature: rumen; material: fiber-attached | host: Bos | place: Iran: Karaj | collected 2018-10 | reverse complement strand
TAGGGGTAGAGCGCGATCTCGAAATCGAGGTTGTTGTCGATCATGACCTGGAACGCCTTGCCCTCGATGCACTTGCCCTTGTATTGGTCGATGGGCTTGCCCCAGATGCGGCCCTCGGGACGGTAGCGGTAGGCGTAGATGCGCCCGCGGGTCATCAGCTCGTCCATGAATTCGGGGGCGAGCTTTTCATGCAGCTCCTCGGGCACGTAGCGCAGCGCGTTCCTCAGCGCAAGCTCCGCCTGCGCCTTGGTGAGGCGGAAGCCGCGGTCGGGCGCGCGGCGGTAGCGGTCGTCCATCTTCGGGTATTCCGGCAGGACGTTGTCGAGCTTGATCGTCATAGCTCCCGCAACGGTCTTGTTGTTCATTGATTGCACCTCCGTTTTTATTAGAAGCATTTTAATATTTCAACACAAAGGGGGCGCCGCTATAAGCGAAGCCCTCCAGTGTTACTGTCAGTTCAGCGTGCCGGTGACCTTCTCGGCCGCGGCGTTGAGTTCGCCGCTCTTGACCATGGCGTCGAACTTATTCATCTGTTCGTACATCACGATATCGTCGTGGATCGGCGCGACGCTCCTGCGGATCCGCTTATACACCGCCTTGGTCGCGGGCGCCAGCTTGTCATCGCCGCGCAGGTACAGGCCCTGGCTCGCCGCGAACAGCTCTATGCCGATGACCTTCTGCGCGTTGTCGAGGATCATCCTCGCCTTCCTCGCCGCGATCGTGCCCATGCTGACGTGGTCCTCCTGGTTGGCGGAGGAGGGGATGGAGTCGACGCTCGCGGGATGCGCCCAGACCTTGTTTTCGGAGACCATGCTGGCGGCCGAATACTGGGTGATCATAAAGCCGGAGTTGACGCCGCCGTTCTCCGCGAGGAACGCGGGCAGGCCGAAGCTCAGCGCGGGGTTGACGAGCCGCTCGATGCGGCGCTCGGAGACGTTCGCGAGCTCCGCGAGCGCGATGCCGAGGAAGTCGAACGCAAGCGCCATCGGCTGGCCGTGGAAGTTGCCGCCGGAGATCGCTTCGTCCTCGTCGGGGAAGATGATCGGGTTATCGGTCACGGCGTTGATCTCGCGCGTCACGGCGTCGTAAACGTATTTGATCGCGTCGCGGCTCGCGCCGTGGATCTGCGGCGTGCACCTCAGCGCGTAGGCGTCCTGCACCTTGCCGGGGATGGTGGGGTGGGAGAGCCCGCTGCCCTCAAGGAGCCTGAGCAGGTTCGCCGCCGAATCCATCTGGCCCTTGTGCCCGCGCACCGCGTGCACCTTGGGGTCGTAGGCCTTCGTGATGCCGAGCAGCGCCTCGGAGGTCATCGCGCAGGCGATGTCCGCGGTCTTTTCGAGCTGCACCGCGTCATACACGGCCAGGCAGCCGATCGCGGTCATTATCTGGGTGCCGTTGATCAGCGCAAGGCCCTCCTTTGCGGCAAGCTCCGTGGTGGGGATGCCGGCCTTTTCCATGGCTTCACTGCCGCTCAGGATCTCGCCCTGATACTCCGCTTTGCCCTCGCCGAGCATGACGAGCACGATATGGGAGAGGGGGGCAAGGTCGCCGCTGGCGCCGAGCGAGCCCTTTTCGGGCACGATCGGATGAACGCCGGAATTGAGCATGGAGAGCAGCGTTTCGATCGTCGCAAGGCGGATGCCGGAGTTGCCGCGGCAGAGCGCGTTGCAGCGCAGCAGCATCGCGGCGCGGACGACTTCGGTGGGCAGGGGAGCGCCCATGCCGCAGGAGTGGGAGATGATCAGATTGCGCTGAAGCTGCGCGGTCTCCTCAAGGGGTATGTATTTATCCGAAAACTTGCCGAAACCGGTGGTCAGGCCGTAGACGACGGCCTGCTCGTCGAGCTTCTTTTCAACGTAGGCGCGCGCCTTGTTGATGGCCTTCTTCGCATCGGCGGAGATGCGGACCTTCTCATAACCGCGGGCGACCGAAGCGACCTGCTCAACGGTCAGACTCATTCCGTTAATGGTTACCATTATTCTTAACTCTCCTTTGTTGATTCTCGGCGGCGGCATGCCGCAGTCATCCAAACTTAATTATATGCCCGGCGGGAAATATAGTCAAGTCATACAAAGGATTATATCCTTCACGGAATGCCTTTTCGCTCCGTAAACAGGTCGGCGGCCGAACGCCCCCGAATGCACAAAAAAGGCCGCCGGAGACTCCCCGGCGGCCGTGTGTCGTTGATGTCGGGACCGAAAGTCCCTTTATCGGTCTTTGAAATCGATCAGCTGTTATTTCTTGCTCTGCGGAAGTTCGAAAACGCCGTCTCTGCGGAGCTTATCCCAGTCCGGCACGACTATGCGGACCGTCTTGTCCTTTTCGAGCTTGATCTCGCGCTGGGAAACGTATTCGTTCGTGATGAGGCGGAGGAGCGATGCCTTAATGCTGTCCTCCGGAACGCTGTTGAACTTTGCAACAGCTTCGACGGTTCCCCAGAAGGTGGGCGTTACGTTGCGCTTGTTGTTTATACGCGCAAAGTATTTGAGTATCATCTTCGAATGGCAGTCGTCCAGCTCCTGTTGGGTCGGCAGCAGCTCAAAGCTCTGCGCCACCGCCTTGAGGCGGTTAGAGAAGGTGTAGTCGACGCCGTAAACGACAACGTTTTTATGGCATTTCTGCCCCAGATACTTGACAACGGACTGAAAATGCCCGTCGCCCGTGAAGATGACGTAGGTGCCCACGTCCGAACGGTCCGAAACGCTCTGATAGATGTAGTCCAGCATGACGAAATCCGTCATATCCTTTTTGCGGACCTGCGTCGCGGTGCCCGTTTCGATGATGGTGTTGGTTATCGTGCGGAGATTAGCAAGCTCCTCGCCAATGCTCGGCGAATTGAAATCCGCAAAGATCATGATGTCCACGATCGTGTAGCGGCTTTCGAGCTCCTTTCGCCAGGCGGAAACGTCGGGCCTTATTCCGTAGCGGTTGATGTAGGAATAGAACCAGTACTCGTAATCGACAAAGACCAGTGCCTTTTTCTTGTTGTTGCGAGTTCCGAATATGCTCAATCCCGTGTTCTCCTTTGACCGGTTATTCAAGCTCCGGGGCGGTTTTACTCGCCTCGGAGCTCAATTCGTCAGTCCTCTTCCTCTTCCTCGGGGAGGATAGCGTTGTGGAACACTTCCTGAACGTCGTCGTTGTCCTCGAACATCTCGAGCATGCGCTCGATCTTCTCAACGCCCTCGGGATCGGTGATCTCGACCGAGTTCTGCGGGATCATCTCGGTCTCTGCGGAGATGAAGGCATAGCCGGCGGATTCAAGCGCTTCGCGCACGGCGGAGAAATCGGAGGGTGCGGTGAAGATCTCGAAGCAGTCGTCCTGCGCAAGGAAATCCTCTGCGCCGGCCTCGATCGCCTGCATCATCAGCTCGTCCTCGTCGATGGTCGCGCTGCGCTCGATGATGATATGGCCCTTGCGGTCGAACATATAGCTGACGCAGCCGGTGTTGCCCATGCCGTTGCCGTACTTGTCGAACAGGTGGCGGATCTCCGCGGCGGTGCGGTTGCGGTTGTCGGTCAGGACCTCAACGATGACCGCGACGCCGCCGGGGCCGTAGCCCTCGTAGCTGCCGCTCTCGTAGTTGATGGAGCCGAGCTCGCCCGCGGCCTTCTTGATGGAGCGGGTGATGTTGTCGTTGGGCATGTTCGCCGCCTTCGCCTTGGCGATGACGTCGCGCAGCTTGGAGTTGTTGACGGGATCGCCGCCGCCCTCTTTAACGGCTATCGCGATCTCTCTTCCGATCTTGGTGAAGATCTTGCCGCGCTGATTGTCGGTCTTTTCTTTCTTGTTCTTGATGTTTGCCCATTTGGAATGTCCGGACATAAATTACCTCCTTGTGTCAGAAGAATGGAATACTTTGGGTTTTGGGACCTTTACGGTAATCTCGTATTGTCGGGCCCGGGGACTTCGGTCGGCTCGGGCGTGAGCGCGGGCTCGGGCGTGAAGTCGGGCGTGTACTCCGGGGTCTCCTCGGGCGCCTCTGTCTCGCCGCCGCCGAAGAAGACGGGGTAGCAGACCGCGATGATGCGGGTCCTCGAGGTGTGGATGATCGAGCTGTAATCGCCCTTGCAGGTGATGAGCGTCAGCCTTGCCGGGCCGCCGGTGTTCATGACCTCGTCGGGCACGGCGTCGTAGGGATACTCGGTGACGGAATCCACCACGTAGTAGGCGTACTGCCCGTTCTGGAGCTCGACGATGACGTAGTCGCCGGCCTGCATGTCCTTGATGATCGAGAAATAGCCCATGCGGCCGCTGTAGCGGTTATGGCCGGCTATCAGCGTGTTGCCGCCGCGTGCGGGGTCGCCGCCGTACTGGAACCATCCGGCGCGGAACGCGGAGTGGACGGTATCCATGTGGCCCGCGCTGTTGTAGCCCACCGGATCGACCGGGCAGCTTATGCTCGTGATATTGTTCTGGATGTACTCATCCAGGAAATACACCATCGTGGGCTGGTAGGGATACACGGGCGCCGCCGTGGGGGCGGGGCCGGGCTCGCGCGTAGGCCGCGGGGTCGCGTTCGGGTCGGGCGTCACGCCCGGCGCAAGGGTCGACTCGGGCTCATCGGTAACGACGGGCACGTAGGTGTAGAGATCCGGATTGAAGAACGGCGAATCGTGCCAGGGGAGGTAGGTCGCGCCGGGGTCCATCGTCTGCATCTGGAACGGCGGGATCGTGGGCAGGACCTCGTCCTCGCCGGTCGCTATGCGCTTTGCGATCTTCTCGATGCTGTTGATCGTGTTCGGGAAGAACAGCGTCTGGTCGCTGATGATCAGCGCGATACCGCCCAGTATAAGGATACCCGCTATGATATAGAGGATGGTGTTGAACCTGCGGTTCCTGCGCCTGCGCTCCGCAGGCGAATAGGTCTTTTTGCTTCGTTTTGCGGACATTGAAGTCTACCGTTCCTTTCCGCGCCCGCCGGGCGGGCCTCCGCGGCCTTGCCGCAGAGCTCGGATACGTCATAATTACCGTAAACAGGCCATATCTGCCCATTCAACTCATAATTATATCATGTTTCCTGCGTTTTGGCAATTGTGCGGATGAAATTTTTGTGATATAATAAAGTGTAAGCTGCGAAATTATGCGGCGCTCTGCACTTTTTGTTCGGGTGCGGCGTCCGGCCGCAGCGGTCCCAAGAAAACTCAGGAGACTTTACAATGGATTTTAAAGCTGTCCTTACCGACGCACTTGCCTCTGCTTCGGGGCTCGAAGCTCAGGATATCGGCCCGATGATCGAGACCCCGGCGAACCCGGAGCTCGGCGATCTTGCGCTGCCCTGCTTCAAGCTCGCGAAGACCTTCCGCAAGGCGCCCGCCCTGATCGCGGCCGAGCTCAAGGAAAAGCTCGGATACGTCGAGGGCTTTTCGCGCATCGAGGCGGTGGGCGGATACCTCAATTTCTTCACCGATAAATCCGCCTTCGCGCGCACGGTCATTTCCCGCGTGCTTACTCAGGGCGATAAATACGGCTCCTCCGACGAGGGCGCCGGCCGCAACGTCTGCGTCGAGTATTCCTCGATCAACATCGCAAAGCCGTTCGGCATCCACCATATCACCACCACGGTGCTCGGCAATTCGCTCAAGCGCATCTACGATCACCTCGGCTTCCACACCATCAGCATCAACCATCTCGGCGACTGGGGCACCCAGTTCGGCAAGATGATCGTTGCCTACAATCTGTGGGGCGACCGAGAGAAGATCGAGAACGGCAACTCCATGCGCGAGCTCGTGGCGCTCTACGTCAAGTTCCACGAGGAGGCCGAGAAGCATCCCGAGCTCAACGACGAGGCGCGCGCCGCGTTCCACCGCATCGAGATGCACGAGCCGGCCGACTGGGCGCTGTTCCAGTGGTTCAAGGACGTCACCTTAAAGGACGTCGCAAAGGTCTACGACCTGCTCGGCATCACGTTCGACAGCTACGCGGGCGAATCCTTCTATGAGGACAAGATGCCGGCGATCATAAAGGAGCTCGAGGATAAGGGCATCTCCAAGGTCGATAAGGGCATGACCATCGTCGACCTCTCCGAATACGATATGCCGCCCTGCATAATTTTAAAGAGCGACGGCAGCACGATCTACGCTACCCGCGATATCGCGGCCGCGAAGTACCGCAAGGAGACCTACGATTTCTACAAGTCCCTCTACGTCGTCGCGTACCAGCAGAACCTGCATTTCCGCCAGTTCTTCAAGGTGCTCGAGCTCATGGGCTATGAGTGGGCGAAGGACTGCGTGCACGTCAACTTCGGCATGATCAGCATGGAGGATATGACCTTCTCCACCAGGAAGGGCAACGCGATCTATCTTGAGGACGTGCTCAATACCGCGATCGAGAAGACCCTTCACATCATCGAGGAGAAGAGCCCGAACCTTGAAAACAAGGAGGAGGTCGCCCGCCAGGTCGGCGTCGGCGCGCTCGTGTTCAGCGTGCTCTACAACAACCGCATCAAGGACTATACCTTCTCGTGGGACAAATCCCTCAATTTCGACGGCGAGACCGGCCCCTATGCGCAGTATACCTACGCGCGCAGCTGTTCGGTGCTCCGCAAGGCCGCCGAGGCCGATAAGGGCGGCGCCTGTGCCGCGGCGATCGATTACTCCGTCCTTTCGGACGACGCGAGCGCCGCGCTGCTCCGCGCGATCGACACCCTTCCCGAGGCGATCCGGGCCGCGGCCGAGAAGTACGAGCCCTATCTCATCTCCCGCAAGGTGATCGAGATCTGCTCCGCCTTCAACAAGTTCTACTACGACAACCGCATCATGGACGACGACGCGGCCGTCCGTGCGGCGCGCGTGGCTCTGACGAAGGCCGCGGGCATCGCGATCCGCGTGGGCCTGTTCCTGGTGGGCCTCGAAGCGCCGGAGCGCATGTAATATCCTCCAAGCGCGTTTTCACAACAATAAAACGCATGACCCGCCCTCCCGGTTGAGCCGGGATAGGCCGCCGTGCAACCGAAACGAAGCTTAAACCGTTAACTTAGTAAAATAATCGAAAGGAAACGACAATGGTACTCTTGGATGAATACCGCCAGCAGCTGGCGGCGACCATTGCAGCCCTCAAGCAGGCGGGTGAATCCCTTTGACCTGGACGGGCTGAAGAAGGAAAAGCAGGAGCTTGAGGACAGGATGACCGAGGACGGCTTCTGGAACGACGTCGAGAACGCAAACAAGGTCAATATGCGCATCAAGGCGATCGAGAACAAGCTCGGCAAGTATGAAAAGCTCGTCAAGCAGGGCGAGGACGTCGAGACCCTGTTCGACATGGCCGAGGAGGAGGACGACGAGGCCACCGCGCTCGAGGCGCAGGAGGAGCTCGCAGTCTTCACCAAGCAGGCCGAGGAGTTCCGCATCGCCACTATGCTCCGCGGCCCGTACGACAGCTCCAACGCCGTGCTCAGCCTGCACGCGGGCGCCGGCGGCACCGAGGCGCAGGACTGGGTCAGCATGCTCTACCGCATGTATACCCGCTATGCCGAGCGCATGGGCTTCACCGTCAAGGAGCTCGACCTGCTCGACGGCGACGAGGCCGGCATCAAGTCCGTCACCTTCGAGTGCGACGGCGAGAACGCCTACGGCTATCTCAAGGCGGAGAAGGGCGTGCACCGGCTCGTCCGCATCTCCCCGTTCGATTCCTCGGGCAGAAGGCACACCTCGTTCGCTTCCCTGGACGTGACGCCGATCCTCACCGAGGACGACAACTCCATCGAGATCAAGCCCGAGGATATCCGCATCGATACCTATAGGAGCGGCGGCGCGGGCGGTCAGAACGTCAACAAGGTCTCGTCCGCCATCCGCATAACGCATTTTGCGACCGGCATCGTCGTGCAGTGCCAGAACGAGCGCAGCCAGCTTCAGAATAAAGAGGTCGCCATGCGCATACTCAAGGGTAAGCTGCTCGAGATCAAGGAGCGCGAGCGCATGGAGCAGATGGCCGATATCAAGGGCGAGATGAAGAAGATCGAGTGGGGCAGCCAGATAAGGAGCTACGTGTTCCAGCCCTACACCATGGTCAAGGATCACAGAACGGGGGAGGAGACCGGCAATATCCAGGCGGTCATGGACGGTGATATCGACGCGTTCATCAATTCCTTCCTCATGAAATCATAATAAATAAAACCCGGAGGTAGTATTATGGCAAAGTTCAACGGTTGGAATACGGGCGGCGGCAATATGCAGAATCTTATGCGCCAGGCGCAGAAGATGCAGGAGAACGTGCAGCGCGTGCAGGAAGAGATCGGCAGCACCGAGTTCGAAACGAGCGTCGGCGGCGGCGCGGTCAAGGTCGTCATCACCGGCAAAAAGGAATTCAAGAGCATCGAGATCAGCCCCGCTGCCGTCGATCCCGACGACGTCGAGATGCTGCAGGATCTGATCCTCACCGCGGTCAACCAGGCGGTCCGCACCGCCGAGGAGACGATGGAGAAGGAGGTCGCCAAGGTCACCGGCGGTCTCGGAAACATGGGCGGCTTCGGCTTCTGATCCCCCAAAACCCTTCCCGGCGCGTTAAGCGCCGGACTCGATAAAAATGGAAAGTCTTGATCAACTGATTTCGGCGCTGAACCGCCTGCCCGGCATCGGCGTAAAAAGCGCGCAGCGCCTCGCGTTCCATATCATCTCGATGGGCGACGACGAGGCCGCTTCGCTTGCGAACGCGATAACTGACGCCAAGGCGAAGGTGCATTACTGCCCGGTATGCGGCAACTACACCGAAAACGAGCTCTGCTCCGTCTGCGCGGACGCAAAGCGCCGCCCGGACACGATCTGCGTCGTCGAAAGCGCGCGCGACGTCATATTCATGGAGCGCATACACGAGTTCGGCGGGCGCTATCACGTGCTCGGCGGCGTGCTCTCGCCCATGGACGGCATCGGCCCCGACCAGCTCCGCATAAAGGAGCTTATCGAGCGCGCCGAAAAGGACGAGGTCAGGGAGGTCATCATCGCCACGAATCCCGACGTCGAGGGCGAGGCGACCGCGAGCTATCTCGCAAAGCTCTTAAAGCCCCTCGGCGTGCGCGTATCGAGGATAGCCCACGGCATCCCGATCGGCGGCAACCTCGAATACGTCGACGAGATAACGCTCTCCAAATCCATCGAGAACCGCAGGGAAATGTAAGCTCCATAAAAAAGGCGCCTTCAGGCAATCGATTAAATGAAGGCGCCTTTTCTCTATAAGGATGATCCCTTCAGCCGTCCCTTTTCGGGGCGGTTTTCTGCACTCCGTAGATGCCGGCGAGTATCAGCAGGCAGAACAGCAGCCCGAGCCATGAGAAGGGCTCATGCATGAACACCACTCCGGCGAAGACCGACACGGCGGTGGTCAGATTCGCAAACACCGTCTCCTTCGCCACCGGCATATAGGTTATCGAATACGATGAGAGGAAATAGCAGATGACGGAGCAGAAAACGGAAAGGAACACGACCGCGAGGGCATAGCGGCTGTCGGAAAACGGGCGGAAGTATTCCGCCGGGCTGAACCGGCATTTTATCAGCGCGCACACGGTGAAGGTGACCGCGCCGACGGCGATCATGATATAGGTGCGCTCAAAGGGCGTGAATTCCTTTGAAATGCTCCTTGAAAGCAGGGTGTAGCCCGTCGCGCCGAGCACGGCGGTGATAAGCGCGATGACGCCTATCAGCTCGACGGTCCCGCTCCTGCCGCCCATAAGCCCGAGGCCGATCACGCCGCCGACCGATATCAACGCGAAGATAAGCTGCCCGGCGGAGGGCTTTTCGCGCAGTATCGGCGCTGCCGCAAGCATACAAAAAACCGGGATCATGGCGATCATGACGCCGGAAAAGACCGTGCCGGAATGGATTATGCCGTACTGCTCCCCGAAGAAATAGATGACGGGCTCAAGCGCGCCCAGCACCAGCAGGAGCCAGACCCTTTTTCCGCGGAGCCTCGGCTTTGCAAGGCCAAAGGCTGCGAGCAGGCTCATGACCGCAAAGGCCGAAAGGAACCTGTGCGAAAGCAGCAGGAAGACGTGCGTTGTGCGAAGGGCAAAGCCCGACGCCATGAAGCTGAAGCCCCATAGCACGTGGCAGACCGTCGCCGCGGAATATGCTTTTATAGCCTGTTTTCTGTCCATGAAGCCCGAAGCACGGAAAAAGAGTCCATAGTTTATCTCACCAGCGGGACCGCCAGCTCGTGCACCTCGCGGATCGCCCGCTCGATATCGATCGTCTTATACTCGCCCTTTTCGTAGAGCACCTTCCCCTGCACCATCGTCAGGCACACGTCGCTGCCCCGGCAGGAGTAGGCCGCGAGGGCGGCGGGGGAGTGCACGGGCTGCAGATGCGGTGCGTGCACGTCCAACATGATAAGGTCCGCGTCGAACCCGGCCTTGAGCCTGCCGGTCTCGTTTTCGCGGCCCTGGGCTTTAGCGCCGTTGACGGTCGCAAGCTTGAGCGCCTCGTAGGCGGGTATCGCTGTGGGGTCGAGCGTGGTGCCCTTGCTCAGAAGCGCGGCAAGCTTGATCTCCTCGAACAGGTCGTGGTTGTTGTTGGAGGCGCAGCCGTCCGTGCCGAGCGAAACGTTTATCCCGTGCGCGATCATGCTGCGGATGTTAGCGATGCCGCTCGCGAGCTTGAGGTTCGATACCGGGCAGTGCGCGGCCGTCACGTGCTTTTCGGCCAGTATCCGCATATCGGTTTCGGAAAGATGCACGCAGTGCGCGGCGAGCACCGGGGTGTCGAAAATGCCGTGTTTAAGGAACATCTCGGCGGGGGAGAGGCCGCCGTGGCGCTGCCTGCATTCCTCGGTCTCCTTCTCGGTCTCCTGCAGGTGTATATGCGTCACCAGCCCGTATTCCGCGGCGATCGCGTGCTCCTTTTCCCAGACCCAGGGGGGCGAGGTGTATTCGGCATGGATCGCTGCGTCGGCGCGGATGCGTCCGTTCGCGGCGCCGTGCCAGTTTTTGGCAAGCGTCGTAAGCTCCCTCCAGGCACGGTCGTTCTCGAAAACGAAATCGTCGGAAAGCGCGATGACGCCGTTTGAAAGGTTCGCTTTGATTCCGGTCTCGGCCACGACCTCGGCCGACGCGGGCTCGTTCGAATACATGTCCGAATACGAGGTCGTGCCGCTCGCGAGCATCTCCGCGATGCCGAGCCGCACGCCGGCGACGACCGCCTCGCGCGTCAGCCTCGCTTCGACCGGAAAGATCTTCTCAAAGAGCCATTCGTTCAGGCGGTAGTCGTCCGCAAAGCCGCGCAGCACGCACATAGCCGTATGCGTGTGGGTGTTTATAAGGCCGGGCATGACGATATTGCCCCGCGCGTCGATGACGCGGCGCGCTCCCGCATAGCTGTCGGGCAGGAACTCGGAAACGAATTCGAGCTTGCCGCCGCTTATGCCCACCACCCCGTCCGATATGATAGGAGCAGCGTCGTCCATCGTGATTATCTCGGCATTTTTAATAAGAAGATCAAGCATTTGTACCTCGCATCGGGCGTTGTTTCAAAGTATCAGAAAAAGTAATTGAGTATCAGCAGTATGATGACGCCCGGCACGCCGAGAACGCCGGTGACCGTCGCGGTCAGCCAGTTTATCGGCAGCGTCAGCGCGTCGATATGCAGCAGCTGCCCGAACACGAGGTTCGCGATGAACAGCAGCGCCGCGCCGATGAGCGCGTTTATAAGGAACTTCACGAACAGCTTGATGCTGAGCTTGAACAGCTTGAATATCAGGTATACGACCAGGACCACCGCGATGATGATCGCGAGACCCGCGCCGATATGGATGCTGGGGAAGCTGAGCCCGAATATCGTGAAGGCGGGGATGTCTATATCCCCAATGGGCAGCGAAAGCAGGGCAGAGAACAAGGCTTTTCCTCCTATTACTTTAATGCGGGTCTTGTACGGCGGGGATCATTTCCCGTTCAGATAATCGATCTGCTCTTGGGTCAGCTCGTCGAGGCCGAGGCCCATCGCCTCGAGCTTCATGCGGATGATCTCGTCGTCGATCTCCCTGGGAACGTTGTAAAGGTCGGGCTTCATGCCTTTCCCGTGCAGGGCAAGGTGGCGCGCGCAGAGCGCCTGTATGGCGAAGCTCAGATCCATGATCTCGGCGGGGTGCCCGTTGCCGGCCACGATGTTGACGAGCCTGCCGTCCGCAAGCAGGTTCAGCACGCGGCCGTCCTCCATGCGGTAGCCGGTGATGAAGGGCTTGCGCTCCGTGATCTCAACGGCCATCGCCTCAAGATCGGTCTTGCTGACCTCCACGTCGAAATGCCCGGCGTTGGCGAGCATCGCGTTATGCTTCATCTTTTCAAAATGACGGCGGGTGATGACGTCCCTGCAGCCTGTCGCGGTCACGAAGATATCGCCGAGCGGCGCCGCGTCGTCCATCTTCATGACCCGGAAGCCGTCCATCGCCGCCTCGAGCGCGCGGAAGGGGTTGACCTCCGTCACGATGACGTTCGCGCCGAGGCCCTTTGCCCGCATCGCGATGCCGCTCGAGCAGAAGCCGTAGCCCGCCACCACGACCGTGCGGCCTGCGACCATGTTGTTCGTGGAATACATGATGCCGTCCCACACGCTCTGACCGGTGCCGTGGCGGTTGTCGAACAGATGCTTGCAGTCCGCGTCGTTGACCGCGAGCATGGGGAAGGGGAGCGAACCCTCGCGCACCCTGGCGCGCAGGCGGTGTATGCCCGTGGTCGTCTCCTCGCAGCCGCCTATGACGCAGTCGGCGTATTCGGGGTGCTTATCGGTCAGCATCGAGACGAATTCGCCGCCGTCGTCGATAAGTATATGCGGATGGAACTCAACCGTGCGGCGGATATGCTCCTCGTACTCCTCGGGCGCAGCGCCGAAGAACGCGTGCACGTCCATGCCCTCCTCCGCAAGCGCGGCGCAGATATCGTCCTTTGTGGAGAGCGGGTTGCTGCCGGTTATCGAGACCTCGGCGCCGCCGTCGCGCAGCACGAGGCCGAGGAAGGCGGTCTTCGCCTCAAGATGCACGCAGACCGAAACGCGCAGGCCCTTGAAGGGCTTTTCGATAAGGAAGCGCTCGCGAAGCTGCGAGAGAACGGGCATGAAGTCCCTGACCCATTCGATCCTCTTATGTCCGAGCGGCGCAAGCGAAATATCGCGGATAGTGCTCATGTTTTCCTCCGGTGCGGCCTTCATCGGGCTGTTCCGTGCGTTTCCGGAAGGCCTTGGTTATATTATTCCAGTATGATTCTACCATAAATATATCACGAATGCAAGGCGCACTGCCGCGGCTCGGCCGTGATTTTTCACCGGCACGCTGAAAACGCGATATAGCCTGCCATGGGGGCTCCTCCGGCGATAATATTTTTTTGAAAAAGCCCTCCATCCTATTGTAAAGGAACGGCGTTTCTTGGTATAATATCAGTGTATGCGGATCCGGTCGAAAAACGCCCGAAGGCAGGCCGGATGCCCGCTGATACGAATAGGATATTGCTCGAAATCGGAGGTAAAGAAATGAAGTGTCCTAATTGCGGTGCAGAGAATCCTTCCAATTATATGTTCTGCTCCAACTGCGGAACGCCGCTCGTAAGGGAGCGCGAAAACGTGCAGGAGGCGGCGAGCGCTTCCTGGGGTTTCATCAAGAACGAGGCGCAGCATACGGCGAGTTCGCTCAACGATGCGCTTGACGATAGTATCGACATCATGGAGGATGCGGCCGAGGATCTCGGCCATGCGGCGTCCGGCTTTGATTTCGGCGGCGACGATTCGATCGACGAGCTCGAAAAGCGCTTCAGCGACGGCGTCGACGAATGGCAGCCTATGACCGCGGCGGGCAAGCGCGACCACGCCCGCAGGATGGAGAGCCAGAAGCAGGCGGCGGCCGATCTCAAGCCCCAGCGCACCGGCAAGCATAAATGGTCCGAGCAGGAGTTTGAAGACGTCAAGAACGATCTCAAGCACAGCGCGGCGTCTTCCGTCGGCAGGCTCGGCGAAGCACCGGAGACCGATTATGACGATGTCCCCGAAAAGGTCGAGAAGCCCCGCCGTCAGCCCAAGCCCGAAAAGGTCGTCAGCACCCGGAACGTGCGCTCGAAGGAGCCCGAGACCAACCGCGGCAGCCGCAGCGGCAGCATCGGCAGGGTGATCGCCATCATCCTCGCGCTCCTCGCGATCGCGGCGGTCGTCGGCGTCATCATCCACGTCCTCAAGAACGGCATCAACAGCGGCATCAGCACCAAGCAGTCGGCCGAGGTCACGGTCAACCCCAACGACCCCAATACCTATCTCATCACCGTTCACGCCAAGGAGGGCTCCGTCGTCGTCTACGAGTTCAGCAACGGCTCCAGGACCGAGGACTACACCATCTCCCACAAGAACGGCGCCATCTTCAAGGTCGCCAAGTCCGACCTGCTCCCCGTCGAGCCCATCGAGGGCACTACCTGCTCGGTAACGCCCAAGGTGCTCATCAAGAATGAGGACGGCTCCTATGCGCCCATCCCGATCGAGCCCATCGATATCGACGTGCCCGAGATCGGCATCACCTTCGACACGCCCGACAGCTTCGAGGCCGCCAACGGCGTCGTGGAGGTCAAGGGCCGCGTACCGTCCAACCGCATGAACGCCGAGCTCACCCTCAACGGCCAGCCCCTCACCATCAATGAGGACGGCAGCTTCGTCTATTCCGAAAAGATGGATAAGGGCGAGTATGATCTCGAGTTCCTCGGCAAGCTCGGCGGCTGTTCGATCCTTCACAAGACCTTCAAGGCCACCGTCAACCGCATCCTCACCCCCGAGGAGATCGTCGTGATCCCCAGGAGCTTCGTGACCCGCGCGCTCAACGTCGAGAACTCGATCCGCGTCAACGGCACCGTGCCCGCCGGCGCGACCATCGCCGTCGCCTCCTCCGATCCCGAGTTCAGCCTCAAGTCCCAGCCCGAGGTCGATGCGGACGGCAACTTCACCTTCGAGGTCAATCTGCCCACCGCCGCCAAGGCCTATCCGTTCACGATCATCGCCACCCTTGCGGACGGCACCACCTACGAGCGTCCGTTCTGCGTCGAGCGTCCTCCGGTCTACAACGAGTACGTTCCCACCGTATGGCCCGATAATTACGACGAGATGATCAAGCCCAACCATGTCACCGATATGCGCGGCTTCCAGCTCAAGGGCACCATCTCCGAGATACTTTACGACGGCGACTACCTGACCGCCAAGATGGATCTCGACAACGGCCACACCGTCGTGATCGAGTACCACAACCACTACAACGGCGCCTCCGCGCTCGAGGTCGGCACCCATCACGTCATGTTCGGCTACAGCACCGGCATGGACGAGGAGAACCTGCTGCACCTGTTCATCTGGTTCGTTCAGGACTGATAACACCTAAAGCACGCCCGGGAGCGGCCCTCCCGGGCGTCGTTTTCACTTTTTAAGAAAAGGAGCCGCAATGAAGGTCTGGGCAAGGGTCAGGGTCGACAACAGGACCGTCGCCGAATACGTCGTCGCAATAGAGCAGAAGGAGGCCTCCGAGGTCGAGAACTGGGCCGAGCCGATAGGCGAGCTCTGCCGAAAGCTCGATCTTGCGCGCCCCGTGATCCTCAAAAAGCATATCCGCGATCTGACCGCCTTTTCGCATACGGCGTTCAGGCCGGGCGATTTCATGGAGAAGGTCGATTTCGACAGGCTGGAGATAGAGCTCTTCTGACACTATGCCGCGTTTAAAGCGGCATTTTTCCTTATTTTTCCGTTTTTCAAAGCGTATCGTATCCGCCGTGCGGCAGATACTGTATCCGTGACCGGCCGCTTGAGCATGCGCCGGGCTAAAATAACCGCAAAAGGAGCTTTATCATGGATACACTGTCGTTGATACTGATCGTCATCGGAGCGCTCAACTGGGGGCTCATCGGCATCTTTCAGTTCGACCTCGTCGCCTCGATCTTCGGCGGCATGAGCGGCGTCGCTTCAAGGATCATCTACACGCTCGTCGGGCTTGCCGGAATCTGGGGCATCACGATGCTTTTCAGAAGGCATCCGCGTCCCGCGTTCATGCAGGAGGAAGCGGACGACTGACGTCCGAAAGGAACATTCAGTGCTGTTGATCCGGCTGCGGCCGGGAAGCTACCGACCGATGGGGCTGAGCCCCGTTCCGGCCGGTATTCTTTATTCGGGCCGCAGTGAGGGAAAAAAGCGAAAATATACTTGAAAACACGGAAGATCCTTCTTGCAAAAACGCTTTTGCGGTGCTATAATATTCGGGCGTGAAATAACTCACCCGTGCCGATCCGGGAGGCTGTGCCTAACGCTTAACGCGAAGGTTCCTCAGGGAGATGAAGCGCGGGGCGGAAATCTAAAAACAGGAGGTTTTTTAATCATGTCAGTTATTTCCATGAAGCAGCTCCTCGAAGCTGGCGTACATTTCGGTCATCAGACCCGCCGCTGGAACCCGAAGATGAAGGAATACATCTTCACCGAGCGCAACGGCATCTACATCATCGACCTTTCCAAGACCGTAAAGAAAATCGATGAAGCCTACAACTTCGTTCGCGACGTTGCCATGAACAACGGCACCGTCCTGTTCGTCGGCACCAAAAAGCAGGCTCAGGAGAGCATCGAGCAGGAAGCAAAGCGCTGCGAAATGTTCTACGTCAACCAGCGCTGGCTGGGCGGGCTGCTCACCAACTTCAAGACCATCCAGACCCGTATCGCGAAGCTCAACCAGATCAACAAGATGGAAGAGGAAGGCGACTTCGATCTTCTGCCCAAGAAGGAAGTCGTTCAGCTCTGCGCCCTCCGCGAGAAGCTGATGAAGAACCTCGGCGGCATCAAAGAGATGAAGAAGCTGCCCAGCTGCCTCTTCGTCGTAGACCCCCGCAAGGAGCACATCGCGGTCCTCGAAGCGCGCACCCTCGGCATCCCGATCGTTGCCATCGTCGATACCAACTGCGATCCCGACGACGTCGACTACGTCATCCCCGGCAACGACGACGCTATCCGCGCTGTCAAGCTGATCGCCTCCAAGATGGCGGACGCAGTTCTCGAGGGCAAGCAGGGCGAGCAGATGACCGATTCCGCCGTTGAGGCGGGCGGCGAAGCTCCCGCTGAAGACGGCGACGATTTCTGATCCCGCCGGCCGTACCCCACCAAGACCCCAAGAAAATAACGGAATAATCGGAGGATAGAATAATGGAATTCACCGCAAAAGACGTAATGAAGCTGCGTGAAATGTCCGGCGCAGGCATGATGGACTGCAAGAAGGCGCTCAAGGAGTGCGACGGCGATATGGATAAGGCAATGGACTATCTGCGCGAGAAGAGCCTTGCCGCTTCCGCCAAGAAGGCTGCCCGCATCGCGGCCGAGGGCATCGTTGACTGCTTCGTCTGCGAGAAGTGCGGCGTAGGCGTCATCATCGAGGTCAACTGCGAGACCGACTTCGTCGCCAAGACCGATGATTTCAAGGCGCTCGTTGCCAGCCTTGCCAAGCACGTCGCGAAGATGAACCCCGCCGACGTCGACGAGATGATGGCCCAGAAGTTCGCCGAGGACGAGACCAAGACCGTTTCCGACGTCATCAACGGCGCAGTCGCCAAGATCGGCGAGAAGATCACGATCCGCCGCTTCAACCGCGTTGAGGGCATCGTAGACACCTACGTCCACCTCGGCGGCAAGATCGGCGTCCTGCTCCATATCAGCAGCGCCGAGTATCCCGAAGTCGCTCACGACGTCTCCATGCAGATCGCGGCCGCAAAGCCCACCTGCATCCGCCGCGAGGACTGCGACCAGGCCGAGCTCGAGCACGAGAAGGAGATCCTTCGCGAGCAGGCCAAGAACGATCCCAAGCCCAAGCCCGCTGCCATCATCGAGAAGATGGTCGAAGGCCGCATCGAGAAGTACTATAAGGAAGTTTGCCTCCTCGAGCAGCCCTTCGTAAAGAATCAGGACGAGAACGTCGCCCAGATGATCAACGGCAGGTTCGAGATCATCGGCTTCACCCGCTACGAGATGGGCGAAGGCCTCCAGAAGCGCAACGACGACTTCGCAGCCGAGGTAGCAGCTCAGACCGGCATGAAGGCGTAAGGCTTCAAAACAGAATACCCGATTCGGAGGACGGCTTCGGCCGCCCTTCGTTTTTGCTTTTTGGGCTTCCCTCCAAAAAAGTTTTGCGATTTTTCCAAAATGTTATGGCATACAAACGCGGATTATGGTATTATATAATCGCTAAATATGCGCATGCCATGCGCAAGAATACAGGAGGAACTCAATGAACACAGTCAAACGCTACTTTGCTTTGCTGCTCAGTGCATTGATGCTCATCTCCCTGCTTCCCGTTTCCGCGCTCGCAAAGGAAGTTCCGCTTCCGCTCGAGCAGGAGATCCTCGTCAAATGGGATTTCGAATCCGAGACGAACGTCGCTGCGACCGCCAACGCAAACAATGCGGGGGCCGTCGTTTTGAGGGAAAGCACGGTGGACTTCAGCTACACTGCCGGGCAATCGAGCAATAAAGCTCTCAGCTCAAACGGCTGGAACGACGCCTCCGAAGCCGCACCGAAATACTACACCGCAACGGTCGATATGACCGACTGCGAGGATATTTCGGTCTCCGCGGCTTTCAGAGCCTCCAACACAGGACCCAAGAACATCTCCTTCTTCTACAGCGTTGACGGCGAGACCTTCAACGCCATAGAAGGCGCGGCCACCTCGCTTGCCACGAGCACCAGCTGGGGCGTCATCACCGCCGAGCTGCCCGCGGAAGCGAACGGCGCCGAAGCGCTCTTGCTCCGCTTCGCCGTGACCGACACGGTAAGGGTCAGCGGCAGCGATCCCGTCGCATCCGGCGGCACGCTGCGCATCGACAATCTGACCGTCAGCGGCACCTTCACCGGCGAGACCCCCGAGCCGACCGAGGAGCCCGAGCCCACCCCGATCAACCAGTTCGACTGGATCTCCCAGGCGCTCGAGTGCGCGGACGGCACCACCGATATCTGCGTATTCGGCACCGTAAACTTCATAGACGGCAGGAACGTCTACATTGAGGACGGCACCGGCGGCATCTGCGCCTACTTCAATGCCGCGCCCACCGGCCTCGCGCTCGGCGACCGCATCCGCGTGGTCGGCACCCGCGCGACCTACAAGGGCCTGCCCGAGCTCACCGGCATCGATCATACGAACCCCGACCTGTTCGAGATCGTCTCGAGCGGCAACGAGCTCTCCGCGCTCAACGCGACCGTGGCCGAGATCAACGCCGACAACAGCGCCTATCTCTGCCGCCGCGTCAAGATCACCGGCGCGGTGCTCGGCACGATCGACAACGGCGGCAACACGCCCCTGACGCAGGACGGCGAGAGCATCAACATCTATAAGCTCCCCGCCGACGTAACCGCGGCCGAGGGCGACACGATCGACCTCTTTGCCGTCGTGGGCATCTACAACACCGTTCAGCTGCGCGTCGCGCAGGCGGCCGACGTGACCGAACACGTCGAGGTCGAACCCACGCCGACGCCCGAGCCGACGCCCGCGCCCACCCAGATCCCCGAGGACGGCGTCACCATCGCCGAAGCGCTCGCGGCTGCGAACAACACCGCGAATATCTGCATCTACGGCATAGTGACCTTCATCGACGGCAGGAACGTCTACGTTGAGGACAGCACCGGCGCTATCTGCGTCTATCTCAACGCCGCGCTCAGCACCCTGAACCTCGGCGACTGCGTCCGCGCCGTCGGTACCCGCGCCACCTATAAGAACCTGCCCGAGCTCTCCGGCGTCGATCAGACGAACGAAGAGCAGTTCGCCGTTCTTTCCACCGGCAACGCGCTCCCGCTGCAGGACGTCACCGTAGCCGAGCTCCTTGCCGATACCAACGCCTATATCTGCGAGCGCGTCGCGATCACCGGCGCGGTCATGGGCGCCGTCAACAACAGCGGCAACACGCCCATCACGCAGGACGGCTCCGAGATCAACATCTACAGGCTGCCCGCCGCCGTCACCGCGGTCGAGGGTGACACAGTGGACGTCATCTCCGTCGTCGGCATGTACAACAGCATCCAGCTCCGCGTAGCGCAGGCCGAAGACGTCACGGTCACCAACCATCCCGTTGAGACCGAGACTCCCGAGCCGACCGAGACTCCCGAGCCGACCGAGACTCCCGAGCCCACCGAGGCGCCCGAGATCTTCGACCCGATCGATCCCGCGGATTATCCCGATTATTCCACCATCGCGGACGTCCTCGCGCTTTCTACCACCGGCGGCGCCGTAACGGTCGTCGGCCAGGTCACGATGCGCTTCGGCAACTTCGGCGATATCAACAGCGTCACCCTCGGCGACGTCGTGAATAACGAGATCATCGGTCTGCAGATCTATGACTTCAACAATCCCGATTCCTACGTCGTGGGAGATATCGTAGCCGTCACCGGTACGGTCGGCGATTACGGCGGAGTCCGCCAGATCTCGAGCGTCACCGCGATCAACGTGCTCAACACCGAGACCCCGGCCATGGAGGCGCAGGAGGTCACGGCCGACGAGCTCAAGAACAATATCGCAAACTATCTCTCAGAATTCGTCGTCGTCAGGGGCGCCACCCTCGGCACCTACGCCACCAGCGGTTCCACCACCGTCACCGACGCGACCGGCAGCATCCCGATCTACCGCGCCGCGCCGTATCCGGACGGTCTGACCGCCGGCATGACCGCGGACGTGTACGCCGTAGCGAGCAAGTACAATACCACCGTTCAGCTGCGCAACGGTTCGCCGGACGACTACTATTCCGAGTCCCTCGCCTTCATCCCGATCGCCGACGCCCTCGCCCTTGACGCGGGTCTTGAGGCCGCCGTCCGCGGCGTCGTCACCTTCGTCGACGGCAGGAACGTCTACGTTCAGGATGATACCGGCGCCATCGTGCTCTACCTCAACAGCGCGAGCGAGACCGTCGCCGTCGGCGACGTCGTCCGCGCAAAGGGCGCCAGGGCGACCTTCAGGGGTCTGCCCGAGCTCTCCGGCATCGATCCCGCGAATGAGGAGCAGTTCAGGATCCTCTCCAATAACAATGCTCTGCCGATAGCCACCGTCACCCTTGAGGAGCTCCTCGCCGATCAGGATGCGTACATGTGCGAGCGCGTCAGGCTCGAGGGCGTGACCCTCGGTGCGATCAACACCGGCAACAACACTCCCGTAACCCAGGGCAGCGCGACCGTCAACGTCTATAAGATCCCCGCGATCGACTTCGCGGAGGGCGACGTCGTCGATATGATCGCAGTCGTATCCTGCTACAACAGCATCCAGCTGCGCGTGCGCCGCGCCGAGGACGTGACCGAGCATGTCGAGGTCGTCGACCCGATCCCGAGCGACCTCTTCAATGAGGAGATCCTCACCATCCCCGAGGTCATCGCTCAGCCCGATTCCGCTGAGGTCACGCTCATCGCTCAGCTCGTGTACCGCTTCGGCAACTACGACTCCATCAATTCCGCCATCCTCGAGGATATCATCGACGGCGAGGTCGTGGGTCTGCAGATGTATAACTCCCTCGACGATTACCAGATCGGCGACGTTCTCAAGATCAGCGCCACCAAGACCACCTACGGCGGCGTGCCGCAGATCCAGAGCGCGCTCTCCGTCGAGCTGCTCTATCACGAGGATCCGATCCCCGCGCAGACCTTCGATACCTTCGCGGATATGCTGGCCATCAAGGAGAACCTCCTCTCCGAATACGTCATGGTCCGCAGCGTCACGCTCGGCACCTATAACGACAACGGCTCCACCACGATGACCGACTCCACCGGCGCCACGATGCCCGTCTACCGTGCCGCGACCTACGGCCGCTACATGGTCAGCGCGGGCGAGGTCGTCGACCTTGCGGCGGCGCTGAGCAAATACAGCTCCACCTGGCAGTTCCGCGGCGGCGAGTACTTCGGCGACAACAAGCCTGCCGAGATCGTGCTCGGCACCTTCCTCGATGCCGAGGTCGGCGTCGATTACGACGTTGCGATCTCCGTCGTCGACGATTACGGCGTCGAGTCCGTCGTCATGACCTATCAGCTCGGCGAGCTCACCGGCGAGATCCCGATGGAGTTCTCCGCCGTCAACGGCAAGTACAAGGCTACCGTGCCCGGCGACGTCATCACCGCGGGCAATGCGGTCATGACCCTCACCTTCACCGTGACTGACCTTGGCGGCCTCGTTTCCACCGCGACTGCCGAGATCACCGTCAAGGACGATCCGCAGATCGTCGAGGTGTTCCCGAAGGCCAACTCCGCCACCTTCGACGACAAGACCCCCGAGATCAAGGTCGTGTTCGCGAATGCGGGCGAAGCGCCCGAGGTCGTCATCACCGTTAACGGCGTTGAGGGCGAGACCATCGTCGAGGGCGATACCGCAACCTTCGTCTACGAGGGCGAGCTTCCCGACGCTAAGTACAACGCCACCGTCGTCATCACCCGTCAGGACGGCCACTCCGTCGAGTTCAGCTGGAGCTTCACCGTCGGCGAACCGCAGTACAGCCTGTACTTCGGTCAGCTCCACAGCCACACCGCCGAGTATTCCGACGGCGCGGGCACGCTGGAGGATGTTTACAGCTACGTCACCGGCCTTGCCGAGAGCGAGAACGTCGATTTCGTAGCCATCACCGACCACTCCAACTATTTCGACGACAAGACCAACCTCGGCGATTTCGAGAACGTCGAGTCCGGCATCATCGCCTCGAACGGACACTCCAAGTGGTATAACTACACCACGCTGATCGACGAGTTCAACACCCGCCAGAGCGATATCATCTTCCTCGGCGGCTACGAGATGACCTGGTCCGGCCAGTACGGCCATATCAACACCTTCAACTCCACCGGTATCGTATCCCGCCAGAACAGCGTCTACACCGTCCACGGCGGCGCGGGCCTCGTTGCCTACTACGACCTGATCAAGCAGTATCCCGATACGATCCACCAGTTCAACCATCCCC
>JAEEGL010581096.1_pt1 | contig 22874 bp, 12 predicted proteins | sample 9134231 | NCBI WGS metagenome assembly JAEEGL01 (sample SAMN16246548, study PRJNA631951) | gut metagenome | biome: gut microbiome; feature: rumen; material: fiber-attached | host: Bos | place: Iran: Karaj | collected 2018-10 | reverse complement strand
CCCTCTTCAATATTATGAGTTCCAGTTCCGAACGCTACGACTTTGCGACAAGGCAGGTCCTTCAGTTCCAGACGCAGTGCTCCATATCATCAGTATGCCAGGAAGCCGGATCCATGCTCTCGCTGAATGTTCTGGATTCCTACTTCGACACAATGCTTCCCGTCCTTGTCGATGGATTTTTGAATCCAAAATATGATGAGCAGGTCTACAGCAACATGATGAACACATACATGGATTCCGTCCAGACAACGCTCAACAACCCGTTACTGCTTCTAGCCCACACTATGACGGAGGAAATCTACAGGGGACACCCCTACGAGGCACAGACAGACGTTACACCTGAGTCAATCCAGAACATAACGGTCGCAAACATGGAGAACCTGCACCAGATTATTCTGAACCCGGCGAACATTTTTGTTGTGGCGGTCGGAAACATTGACGAGGAAAAACTTGTGGACATGCTTAACAAGAATCTCGGAAAAATCAAAATCACCCAGCTTGTGAGACTTCCGGAAAAAGATGTTCCAGAAGTAAACATCAAGGATGGGGAGCCTGTAATCCTGACGCATGAAAGCGCATCTGGAACTGGATATGTTGTAAGAGCATTCAACGGTCCGTCCAACCTTTCGGATGAATACATTCCGGCAAGCATAGCGGCGAACATCTATTCGTCAATCATGTTCAGCATTGTGCGTGAAAGCCACGGAGTCTGCTACACACCGTACTCGTTTGCAAGCAATTCAAGGGCTGCGTTCTGCGGCGAGGAGCTTATAAATCTTTCAAACTACGAGGACTTCACCTTCGCGATGGACAACGCACGGCAGCTCATGTCACTCGGGATGGTCGTGAACGGAAACAACCCGGGCGGAAGCTATTCGTTCGACAGCATTGAAAAGGTTCTGGAAAGCTACAAAAACAAATTCATAAACTCAACCTACAGCACACAGGCCACCACTGAAAGCATTGCCGCAACCATAGCGACCAACCTTCTCTACAACGACCTGACCTACAGCGACAAGGTTGTTGAGATGATTAGAAACACAAGCGCCGAGCAAATCAGAAACGTCTTCCAGAAATACTGGATTGACTCGCCCTCACGCTGGTTCGTTATAGTCGGACCAAACGACAAGGACAAGCTGATTTTCAAGGAATAGTCACACCACATAAAAACGAGGGGACTCCCGTATTTCAACTTTCCCGATTCTCTGCTAGAATCTTCGTATGAATATTTTATCCATCAACAATCTGGCAAAAATCGGACGGGAGAAACCTCTGTTTACTGGAGTCACATTCGGTCTGGACGAAGGCGACAAGGCGGCTCTTATCGGAAGGAACGGAGGAGGAAAATCCACACTGCTTGCGACGGTGGCCGGTGTCCTTCAGCCTGACGAGGGAGAGGTGACAATCAACAAAAGCTCGGGTGTCTCTTTTCTTGCGCAGAATCCCGAATTCAACAGCTCCGACACAATCAGGACACACATTTTCAAATCAAAATCCCCAAAGCTTGAGACAATCAGAAAATACAAGGAAATCTGCGAAAAAATGGAGAACGGTCTTTCCGCATCGGTCCAGGCAGATTTTGACGCAATCACTTTGCAGATGGAAAAGGGCGACCTCTGGAACTACGAGTCACAGGTGCGCTCAATACTGACGGTGCTTGGAATCGGCGACATGGAACGGAAGATGGGGGAGCTTTCCGGTGGAATGATAAAAAAAGTCGCTCTGGCACAGGTGCTTGTCGAGGACACAAAGCTGCTTCTTCTGGACGAACCCACGAACCACCTTGACATGACGACAATAGTTTGGCTACAGAATTATCTTGCTGAAACAAAACGAACTGTGCTTATGGTGACGCACGACCGCTACTTTCTGGATGCCGTATGCAACAACATTTACGAGCTTTCTCGGAACAGGGTCAAGCTCTATGTCGGGAACTACTCCACCTATCTTGAAAAAAAGACCACCGAGGCCGAAATCGAGGCGAACACCGAGCGTCGGATTGAATCGGTGCTGCGTGTGGAAAGGGACTGGCTCATGCGGGGACCATGCGCCCGGGGAACAAAAGCGAAGGCAAGAATCCAGCGTGACATGGCTTTAATCAACAGGGAAAAATTCCAGTCGGACAGGGGCTTCACATTCGAGGTCGCGGGAAGAAGGCTTGGAGGAAAAATCCTGGAGCTGCACAGAATCACCAAGAACTATCCAAAGGGATTTGCGGGAGGCGACAAAAAAAATGTTTCGCCGGTCCTGCGGGATTTCAGCTACACATTCAACAAGGGCGAAAAGATTGGCGTGTTCGGGGACAACGGTTCGGGAAAATCGACGCTGCTGAACATAATCACCGGGGAGATACAGCCGGACTCGGGGAGCGTGGTTGTCGGAGAAAACACGGTCATCGCATACTACAGGCAGAATCCCGTATTCAAGGACATGGATATCAGCTTGCTTGAATATGTGAAGGAGGCCGCCGAGGTCATGCGGATGAACAGCGGAGCAACACTCAGCGCGGGACAGTTTCTGGAGCAGTTCGGCTTTGAGGGAAAAATCCTGCACTCCCCTGTCGGAACTTTGAGCGGAGGGGAAAGGAAGAGACTTTTTTTGGTCAGGCTGCTTCTTTCAAATCCAAACTTCCTGATTCTGGACGAGCCAACAAACGACTTCGACATTTTCACGATGAACATTCTTGAAAACTTTCTGATGGGATTTTCCGGATGCCTTCTGATTGTAAGCCACGACAGATATTTTATGGACAAAGTTGCGGACACAATGTTCATTCTGGAGGACAGCGGCGAGGTCTCTGGATTTGTTGGAAAATGCAGCGAGTACATCGATTTGCGGGAAGAAAAAAAGAGGGAGGCAGAAGAGGAAAGACGCTCGCAGAAAGCAAAGGAAAATGCCGAAGAAAAAAAGTCCCAGGAAAAAAAGGATGGCGGGCAAAAAAAACTTTCATACGCACAAAAAAAGGAGCTTGAAAGTCTGGAGACGGAGATAATGGAGCTTGAGGACGAGCAGCACTCACTTGAGGACGACATGGCATCCACGGATTATTCGGTTTCATCAAGGGCGGGAGAGCGGTACAGGACCATATCCAAACGTCTGGAAGAGGCCTACGCAAGATGGGAGGAACTACAGACAGTCTAGGCCAAGGAAAAGTTTTTTCTATTAAACACTTGTTTTTAGCAAAAAAAATATGTACCTTATTAGCAAGGGGGAATTTTATGTCCGAAAAATCAAAGAGTTTTTTTAAAAAACTGATTAGACCGTCGGGAATTATTACAATAATAATCATAATCCTGGCGATATCATTGGTCGCATCAAGCGCGTTCGTTGTTGACGAATCCGAGCAGGCCGTAATCACAAGGTTCGGAGCCTACAACAAGACGCTAGGTCCGGGACTCCACATAAAGATGCCTTTCGGAATCGACAAAAAATATATCGTCGACGGAAACAAGGTCGTCAAGACGGAGCAGTTTGGATTCCGCACATCAAGCTCGGGTGTGACAAATCTTTACCAGAACGGAATCACAAGCGAGTCAACCATGCTCACCGGCGACCTAAACATTGTTGATGTTGAATGGATAATCCAGTACAGGATCACAGACCCAAAGGCATGGCTTTTTTCCGTGGAGGAAAGGACCAACACAATACGCGACATCAGCCGCTCCGCAATCAACACTCTGGTCGGGGACCGTGCCATTCTTGAAATAATGGGAAACGAGAGAACGAACATCGAAAATCTTGCGGTGGAGGACATGAACGAGCAGTTCAAGAAGCTGAACATGGGAATCAACGTTGTGGCGGTAAGGCTCCAGAACATTGTTCCACCGGCTGGGGTCCAGGAGGCTTTCGAGGATGTCAACAAGGCAATCCAGGACATGAACAGATTTATCAACGAGGGTAAGGAAAGCTACAACTCCGAAATCCCCAAGGCGCAGGGAGAGGCTGACCGCGAAATACAGGTTGCAGAAGGATATGCGTCCGAGCGTGTCAACAAGGCAAAGGGAGATGTCGCCCGCTTCAACTCCGTATACGAGGAATACAGGAAGGCTCCGGCAGTAACAAGGGAGCGTCTCTATCTGGAGACAATGGAGCAGGTGTTCAACCAGCAGGCGAAGGACAAAAAGCCAACGCTCATTGATGACAGTCTGGAAAACATTCTTCCAATCAAAAATCTGGCCCAGTAAGGGAGGCGCAAAATGAAAAAGGCAGTTAAAGCATACATAATTATAGGTCTGATTGTGGCGGCGGTCATTGTTTTTCTTGCCGCGGGACCATTCTATATTGTGGACGAGGGCGAGCAGGCTGTTGTCACACGTCTTGGCTCAATCACGGCATCCAGAACGGAGGCGGGAATCTATGTCAGAGTTCCGTTCATTGATACAGTCACAAAGTATCCGTCAAAGATTCTTTCCCTCAACGGAGACGACGCAAGGATTCCGACCAAGGAAAAGCAGTACATAATCATGGACTCCACAAGCAGATGGAGAATCAAGGACCCGGCTGTTTTCTACCAGACATTCAAGACGGTCGAGGGGGCCTACTCAAAGCTCAGCGACATAATCGACTCTTCGACAAGGACGGTCATATCACGCAACAGGCTCAGCGAAATTGTGAGAAGCAGCAATGTAATCAACGAGACACATTCGGAGCCAATAGCGGACACATCGGAAATCAGCGAGGACGACAGCGCGGAGATTGAGGCACTTGTCAACGTCAGCACACAGAACGAGATTGTCGTAAAGGGTCGCGAAAAACTCTGCGAGGAAATGGTCAACGAGGCACGCCCCATGCTTGAGGAGTACGGAATCGAGTTGATTGACATTGTTCCCCGCCAGATTAAGTATTCCGACGAGCTTACAGAATCGGTCTACAACAGGATGATTAAGGAACGCAACCAGATTGCCCAGGCATACCGTTCGCTTGGTGAAGGAAAAAAAGCCGAGTGGCTTGGAAAGCTGGAGAACGAGAGACGCACAATAGAGAGCGAAGCATACAGAATCAGCGAGGAGACAAAGGGTCGCGCGGATGCTGAGGCTGCCGCAATCTACACAGAGGCATACACAAGGGACCCGCAGTTCTACGAGTTCTGGAAAAGTCTGGAGTCCTACAAAAACACCATGGGCGATTTCGACGCGACATACAGCACGGCGATGGACTACTTCAAGTATCTCTACGGACCGAGCGGCAAAAACTGACGCACAATTTTTGAACCATGAACAGACCACTGGTATTTGCTGAAAACAAGACACTTTTTCTCGACACATCCATGACGCAGACCGCGTTCACCAAATCAAGGATGGCGGACAGGCTTGACGAAAATGGATGGCTCGCTGAAAAGACGGACGGAGGATGGAAATTTTCACCATGGACTTTTTCCGGCACAAGACAGAACGAGTGCAACGATGAAAACCTGAGTCCGGCCGCCAGACGGGCTATGGAGACCATACTCTTTGAGGGACCCGCATTTTCCGGAAGGACTTTGAAGGCCCTCTTTGACTTGGATTTTTCCAAGGAGCTTGGGGAAACGGAAATATCGTTCGTGACCTACGCGGCGGGAAGGGTCTGTTCAGTTCTGGAGGAGGCGGCCAAACAAAAGATTGATGTCAGCAACATCGGTGCGGGCGGAATATTTGTTTCGGCGGACTACTCAAGGATAATCTTTTTGCCCAGGGAGCTGTTCGGAATCTCAATGGAGTGCGCCGGAAAACAGGATGCGGCGGAGTACAATGGATTTTTCATCAACCCGCAGCTAAAGGACAGCGCGGCAATCAACTACACACAGTCGGTCATCGCCTACAGAATGTTGACCGGGACCTACCCCTTCACGCAGACCGACTCCATGCAGAGAAGCTGGGACATAACCGACCACAACTATGTTCCGCTGAAAAACATGGTCTGGGCTTTGGACGAAAAACTTTCGTTCTTTGTTGACAACGCACTCCAGCGCAAAAGCAAAATCATTTCCCACGGAAAAAAGAAGGGCGAAAAAAAACGCAGCCTGCAGGAAAAGATTTCGTCCACAGTGACGGAGCCAACACAGGAGCGTCTTGAAAAAATCCAGCAGGACCTTCTGCTTTCATTTCCACTGAAGGAGCTTTACAGGGAGACGGGGCTCACAGAAAAAGGAGAAATCCCGGCGGGGGGACATGTTTCCAGCGTAATCAGAAAGGGAACCATTTCCCCGGAGCAGTTTGAAAGACAGTGCCAGAAGGAAAAGGAGTCTTTCAAAAAGCGGCTCGCAAAAAAAAGGTGGTTCAGGAAAAACAGAACAAAACTGTCCATCGCAGGTGGCCTGGTCCTTGCCGTTGCGGTGGTCGTGTTGATTTTTACCTACAGCACACTGAAAAATCCGACATCAAAAAGCCTAACATCGCTTGAGACCGTGCAGATGTACTACAGCGGACTCAACTGTCTGGACGTGAACGCTGTAAAGGGCTGCTCGGGTGGCAAGGGCGGCGACAAGTTCACCGAAATTATAAACAATGTATTTGTGGCCGCCAAAACAAGGTCCACATACAACGCGCGGCTTGCGACGGTCTCACCTGCGGAATGGTTCTGCTTCAACTTTGAGTACTGCTACAATATTTTCGGGCTGTCGAATCTTTTTATAGACAAGCTGGACGGCGACATATTCTTCAAGGGACCGGCAAAAAACACCAATCCAAAATCAATAACAACTGAATACGGAAGCTCCCTGACGGAAGGAACGACAAAGGATTACGTTGTCCACTATTCCCTGGTCCACAACGAGGGCGAGGACAGTCTCTACATAATCGACGAGACCGACGAAATCCACCTGCTCTTCTACCACGGAAGATGGCTGGTAACAAATATGATACCGCACGAAAATTCTGTGAAGGAAATCAAGTTCAGCGAATTCAAAGAGGATTTCAAGAAGGCGTGGGAAAGCACTGGCGAAAATCCAAAGGCCACCGCCGCCCTTCTCAGGGATTCCTACGACTGGATACCGACGGACCTTGAGATTGACGGTGGACAAAAAGCCACGGACTCGGAGCGAAATCCATTTGAGGAATAGGCCCCGATTTTAAAGTGGACCTTAAACTATAACACCCTTTGTGGATGGAATGTTCCCCTGCCTGCGTGGGTCGATTTCAACAGCCATGCGGATTGCGCGGGACGCAGCCTTGAACAGTCCCTCCATCTTGTGGTGGTCTGACCTTCCACGTATTGTGTCAAGATGGAGATTGCATTTGGCACCACCGACAAAGCCCTGCCAGAAATCCTCAAAACAGTCTGTCTGGAAGCTGGACTGCTTTCCATCCGGGCTGATTGAGACAAGGGGTATTCCCGAAAGCTGGGCGTTGCACACCAAAAACGAGCGTCCCCCAAAATCAACAGAAGCCTGGAGCAGACTTTCATCCATCGGGTAGATAAAAAATCCTGTCCTGTAGATTCCGGCACAGTTACCCAATGCCTTGGCGAAACACATTCCAAGCACAATCCCGGTGTCCTCAATCAGATGGTGCTGGTCCACGTGGAGGTCCCCGGAAAGGGTCCCGGACAAATCAAACATGCCGTGCTTGCAGAACGACTGGAGAACATGGTCAAAAAAACCGATTGGATTTTTTACATCACACTTTCCGCTTCCGTCAAGGTTCAGCGTGAGATTTATCTGGGTTTCAAAAGTGTTACGCTCGATAGTGGCAATCCGCTCCATAGCAACTGCTCCTTATGCCATGACCATTTTAAGTTCGTATTCAAGAATGTCCGTCGCGCCAAGTGACTTGAGGCGTGGCAGAAGATTCGGAACCTCGCTCTTTTTTACGGCAATCTTTACGGCAAAACCCTTGTCGCCATAGAGCGGAGAAACCGTGGGGCTTCTCATTGAAGGAAGTCCGTTCACAAGTGCGTCAAAACTTTCCTTCGGGACATTCATCTCAAGCATCACGCGGTCCCGGGCATCAATCACCGATTCAAAAATGCTTTTCAGCTCAAGAATCTTTTTCTTTTTCTCGGGATTCTGCATTGCCTTTTTGGACGCAAACATGCAGGTCGAAGATGCCATAATCTCGGCCACAATGCGGAGTCCATTTTCAACAAGGGTCCGTCCGGTGGCTGTGTTGTCGATAATCATGTCGGCATCGTCCGGCGGGAAAACTTCGGTCGCTCCGTAAGTGCGGATGACTTCGGAATTCATTCCCCTGCTTTTCAGCCACTCCGTAGCGATATGCTCGTACTCCGTTGCAACAATCACACGGCGGGAGGCAAGCTGCGCATCGTCGATTGAATTTGGAACCGCGGCGACAATGCGAACCTTGTCAAAACCGGTGTCAAGGATTTCCTCAACATCGGCATGGGTTTCCTTTATCCAGTCGCGACCGGTAAATCCCATGTCATGCGCCCCAAGCTCCAAAAGTTTTCCAATGTTCTGGGGTTTCATAACCTTTGCCTCAAGGTCGTCCTGATTGACAATGGGGCGGTATGCACGTTCGGGAAGTGAAATCGAGATTCCCGCGCCAGAAAAAAGTCCTATAACATGTTCATAGATTCTGCCCTTGGGCAGCAAGATTTTTAGCTTTTCCATATAGAAACACTATAACCTAAAGCGGACGGATTTTCAACATTAAAACATAAAAAAAGGACCGCCCAAAAACAATGGACGGTCCATGCCATCAATTTTAAGAATCCGCTAGAACAAGCTGGTCCTCAATCCTATGGAGAACTGCGGAACAAGGGTTGGAATCTTGTCGCTCGCAACATCGGACGGTATGAACCAGATGGAAGGCTCGTAGTATACTGCCCATGTCTTGAAGTAAGCGTTGTCCTTGAACGTCATCTTCGGGAACTCAACCTGCATCAACGCGGATGTCAAGATTGTGTTGCTGACCTGAATATTCTGTTTCAGTGCGGCGGCTGATTGGCTGAACCATGAGAAGTTCGCTCCAATAGAAACCGTGGCACTCAGCCAGTCGAAGTCATGTCCAAAGAAGTAGTTGAACGGTATGTTCGCAATCTGGGCGATAACCTTCGCGCTCACAATGTGTCCACCATAGCGGAATTTCCACTTGGACTCATCAATGTTAAAGAGTGCCGCAAAGAAGTTTCTCTGATCCTGTGTGAACTGACCGTAGGACAGCTGAATCTTAACGGCATTGTCGAAAGCCGTAAGTCCAACACCCGCGCTCCACAGTGAAGCACCCCAGAAGTTTGTATCAAAGTAGAGTCCCTGGATGAACTTTGGAACCTCGTATGCGGAGCGGTCTCCACGTCTCAGGTAAAGTGTCACATCGTCCAGGTCAACATCGTCGCTTGAAAGACCCTCGAAGCGCATCAACTGGTTGTAGTGTCCTCCGGCTCCCGGTGAAATCAGCTTGACGTTTGGCAGAGTGCGGTCCACCTGTACAATCGTCCTTGTGATTGCAGACTCGCCATTCTCCATCTCCGCACGTACAAGCAGGAAGTGGAATCCTTCGGCGACATCCTGGTTTTCAATTCTGTGCTTCCATGAACCCTTTCCGACACTGGAGACCGGGGTATAGGTCTTTCCATTGTCAAAGCTCAAGAACACCTGCTTTACGGTCTTGGCCTTGAGAGCCATCTTTTCTTCGGTCGGGAGCTTCTTGTCCTTGAGGGCGGCCTTTTCCTCATTGGTCAGAGCGTAGCCGGCGTTACCCCTCAGTATAGGACGGTCAACCGCAAAGTCTCCGTACATAAAGTTGTCCAGAGTTACCCACGGTCCATAAGGATTGTAGTTCAAGCTCTGCGTCCTTGACTCAACAGTGCGTCCCTCGCTTGTGTGGGCGATGACCTTGTATGTATGGGTTCCAGCCACCAGATTGAAGGTTCCGGACTCGAACACATCAGCCTCGATTGGTTCGTAGACCTCCTCCTCATACTCCGGTCCGGTGTATTCCTTTCCAGCCTCGGCAGCGGCAGCCTTTGCGGCCTCAATCTGTGACTTTTTGGCGGCATTTCTTGCTGCAACCGCTTCAGCACCTTCGGTATTCTTTTTGGTTCTGGCCTCCATGTTTGCGGTCGCCTTCGCCAAATCTTCCTCGCTGAAGTTCGCTTTGTCCAGAACAATCTCCGGCTTCATCCTGAACGAGAAGTAACCGGAATCCGTAAGCGTCGTGGAGAGTCCCGGAATCCTCTGGCCGTCAACAACAATGTCTATGGAAGTAATCTCCTCCTCGAATGTCTTTGCCGTACCGTAGATATTGAACTCGCCGTTGACATACTCACCGTTGAGCGGATAAAGGAGATCCACGCTTGTAAGCTCCGCCTCCTTGACTATGTGGATGTTGCGGCTGACATTTGCAGAGTTTCCAGCCTTGTCATATCCAGAAATCTCCACATTGTAAAGTCCGTCGCTGAGTTCCGAGACATCTATCACCTGCGAGACAATGGACTCCGGATAGAGGTCATTTTCCGCAAGATAGTCCGGGACCTTGTTTCCGTCAAGGCTCTTTATCCTCATGTAAAGCTCTGTCAGCTCGATGTTGTCGGTGGTCTGTCCGGATATTACAAGGTTCCTTGATATTGTGCTGTCATCGAGAGGAAGCTCCAGTTCCAGCTCAGGAGAGGTGTTGTCAATATTCAGAAGGGATGTGTAGAGTCCCGTTATGTTATATCCGTCCCAAATCTTCAGATAGACAACGTGGGTTCCATCCTGTACAACGCGGGTATCGAACTCGTATGTCCACTGCGCAGGATCTTCCCTTGTCTTTCCAGGAACAACAACAGCATCGTTGTAGCTTGCTCCATTGTCCACAGAAATCTGGACCCTGTTGATTCCGTTCTTGTCCTTGGCCCATCCGCTCATTGTAACAAGACCATGGATGTGTCCGTCAATCTTTGGAAGCTCCACGCTGCCCTTTGGCTCTTCAAGCGACACATAGAACTTGCGGCTGACAGCCTTTCCCTTTACACCGTTTATGTCCTCGCCATAGACGACCACAGTATGCTCGTTGTCCTTAAGGATGTTGAGCGGGCTGACCTTGATTTCAAAACTTGCCTGGGCATTTTCGTTAGGAATCAGCTGGAAGTCGCTGTCGTCAATCTTGTAGTACGCCCTCAGGGTCTCTCCGTTGTAGCCGAGCAATCCGTCGTCGTCGTACATTACACCTGAAATCACAAAGTCCGTGGTGTTTACAGATTCCTCAAGCGGCATGTGGATTTCAACCACAGGAAGGTCGCTGTCCGGGTCAACCGTAAAGTCGAACGTGTCAACAACGGCTGTATTTCCAGCAACATCGCTCGCAATAAACTTCATCGTGTTTGCAATCGGAAGTCCCTCCTGTCCCAAGGCTGTGGATGGGAGAGAACCTGTAAGCACGTTGCTGTGTGCGTCAAGCTCCGCTATAGATTTTGAAAGCGCAAGAAGCTCGGCATCGGCAGAAAGCTCTCCATCTGGATTCTCTTCTCCAGGATTATCGCTCTTGGCATCCGCCTGTTTGCCATCCCCAGAAAGTGAATCCGACGCGGCAAGGATAAAGTCCTTCTTTGTCTTTCCATCCGGGCTTATGTACTGGATGTTTCCAACATAGCTGTCATCCTTCACACGGAACACGAACAGGGTCTCACCGTTGACTACGGCTCCCGGCTCCGGCACAACAATCGTCACTTCCGGCGGGGTCGTGTCCTTTCTGATTGCGGAATTGAAGTATGAAACCTTTCCGGCGTTGTCCTTTGCACGAACAGTCAGAGGCACATATCCATCAGGGCTGTCCGCAAGGGAAACCTTTTCACCGAATCTGCCCCTTGTGTCAAATTTGATTGGCTTCCATACAATATCACTTTCATCTCCGGCACTGTCCTCCATGGTCGTGTATTCAAGAGAGGCAATGCCGTTTCCATCAGCGACCGTTCCAGCAATAACAAGCTCTTCCTTGATGTAGTCCATCGGCTTGACGCTTGTAACGTTGAGAGTCGGGTTGGCTGTGTCGGCAATAATGGCAACCGTAGGAGAAGCCCACGCACCATTCGCATCGCTTACAGCACGGACGGAAATATTTGAATACAATCCATCGGAAGTGGCCGACACCTTTATGAGTTTTCCATCAACAGAAACCTGGAGTCCTGCATTTGAGCGCATAAGGCTTGCGGAGATTTTTCCAGGAACGTTCGCATAGCCAACAAGGGATGCATCGTTGTTAAGAACATACCTGTTGTTCGCAGCATCAAAGACCGCACCACCGGCAGTCGTCCAGTATATTCCCTCCTGGTCGTCAACAACACCGTGGGTTCTCAGGACACATACAGTTCCGGAGACTGTCGTTGAGCCGTTGACAAGGGCTGAAATCTTCACAAGTCCGGCTGGGAGACCAGAAATTGGAACCTCGGCCTCGTACACACCGTTTTCGCCAGTCTCCCTGACAGTTCCCTCCGGCAATGCAGTTCCATTGGCGGTCCACACAACCGAAGTGACTGGGGATTCCGACATGATGCGCGCAACCAGGGAATGTGGGTCGGTATCAATGGTTCCGTCCTTATCCTCAAGAACCTCCATACCGCTCCTATATTCACTTCCATCCACCGACGCAAAGTATCCGCTCGCACCGGTAGCAGGCTTGGTCACTTTCATTGACGCGCTCTTGAAAGTAATTGTGGACTCGCCAACAGGCAGACTCTCGTAGGACTTGTAATCAAAGTTGCTTCCCGTAACACCTTGGTAGACGCAAACTCCGTAGTAGCCCATTCCCGGACCGTCGCCATGGAGCCAATAATATGCAGGCTGGGCTGGTTCCGCGGCATTCTCCCCCAGAAGCTCCGGAGAAACAGGTTCCGCTATTTTTCTGACAAGAACCGCGGTCGAGCTTGTCTTTCCGGAACTGTTGGTCGCAATAATCTCGACCACCGAAACACCGTCCTCAAAATTCTCCGCCGCAAGATTCAGTGTGAACGCACCACGGCGCACAGGAATGAGAGGAGAGTTCTCAAGCTTGGTAGGCTGCACAACCTGCGAACTGATTACGGTTCCGTTTTCGTCATAGTTGACCTTGGCCGTAAGTATTCTGTATCTCACGGTCGGATCCGTGGTACTTGCCACAGTACCGGCTATTGAAAGAACATTCTTTGTACTGAAATTGTTGAACACCTCCGTGACCAGACTGTTGTCGTTCGTCAGTTTGATTACAGGGGCGGTTTCCTGGGACGGGAAGTAGAGGTTCTGGGAAGTGTACACACCGCCGGAAGCAGTTGTCACCCTCAGCTTGAACACTGGTGTCGCAGCCGTTGATGTAAGAACGATTGTGTTTCCAATGACACGCGCGCCCACACCCTTTACGGCAGGAACGGTGGTCAATGAAGCAATCTTTCCACCAACAAAATATCCAGAGACGGAACCTGTCGCGTCAACGCTTATGGCTCCATCGGAAGCAACTGTCGAGTCAGTGAAATAAAGACCAGGCTCGGCACCATAGAATTTTGTGTAGTCCGCAACGTTGAATATGACAGTGTGGATTGAGCTTCTGTCAAAATGGTCGGTGGCCGTGACGGTGAGCTTTGACACACCCCATGGAATGTCGGCAGTGCCAAATCCAATTGTAATTGGAAGTTCCTTCGCGTCGTTGCCCTCAATGTCCTTTGATATTATTCCGTTGGCACCCCATGTCCAGTCGTAGTGAACCGACTTAAGACCTGTGGACGATGCCACCTTCATCGTGTATTCCTTTCCGCTCTCCGGGTTGATTTCCATTCCGTTGACAAAATTTTCGTCGCCATATTTTTCTTCGGTGAACACAGGGGCATATCCCTTTGAAGAGAAAGTGACGGTCGAAGGATCACCCTTAACGCCAAATTTGTCCACAGCGTAGGCCGTAATGCGATGCTCGCCATCAGTAAGAGCGCCGGGAATTGAATTATAGAAAACTCCTGTCGTCTCCAGCTTGACCTCGGGTCCTCCGTCAACAGAATAATAGACAGCCGCAACACCGTCGTCATCCTGCGCAAGACCACGGATAAATGTTCCATTGTCCGCATCAACCTCGCCCACAGGATACTTTATGTCTATCGTAGGCTTGTCTCCGGACTGATTTACATAGACAACATTTCCGCTCTTCACGCCCTTCTCGGAATTCATAAAGAATCTGGAGGCCGTTACGGCGTTGCCCATGGTATCTTCAGTGCTGATTGTAAAGTCCATGGAATTCTTAACAATGCGGGAATCAAGCTCCAATGCCCAGTAAGAGTTTCCTGCGGTCAGCTCAAACTCACCCTCCAGGCTGCCCCACTTGTATTTGAGTGATTTTATACCGTTGGTGTCCTTGGCATAACCGGCGATGGTGAAGATTCCGTTTACAGTCTCGCCAATCTCAGGGGTGACAATTTTCAGCTCAGGCTGCTCGTTGTCAATAAAGCACAAAAACGAGTTGATTCCGACAGTGCCGGCTCCATCCACCGCCTTGAACCAAATCAGCTTTGGACCGTCATCCATCTTTCTTGTGTCCAGCGGAAGTGAGAAAGTATATTCGCTTGTAAATCCATTTTCATCGGGAGTAGAGAGCTTGCGCTGCTTGACCTTGATGGGAGTGTAATGTTCACCGCCATCAACACTGTATTCAAGTGTGTCAATTCCGTTTCCATCCGTGACTTTTCCGGCAAGAGAAACCTTTCCGCTGATAAGCGCACCCATGTCAAGGTTCGTGATTGATGTGACCGGAGCCTCCCTACAAAGCTGCCAGTCAATAGTGACAGCGCGTCCAGTCTTTGGCTTTACCTTGGACTCATCCAGAACACCGTCGTCATTGTAGTAAGCGGCCGGATTTCCATTGTCAATGCCATACGCGGTGATTGTGTGCCGACCCTCGGGAAGTTTTGTCGTATCAAGATAGTAGGACCAGAAGTTCGTTCCCTCAACAAGAATCGGATTCTCCTTGTCGCCATCAAGAATCAGCCAGACTTCGGAAACCATATCATCATCAACACAAGTACCAACTATGTTCAGGTTGCCTGGAACCTTCATTCCCATGGTCGGGTTCGTGATTGTGATGACAGGAAGATCGGACTCGTCGTCGATGAACAGGTTGTATGGACCAGCGACGGCTGTATTTCCTGCCTTATCCGTAGCCTCCGCATACACATTGTATTTGCCGGAACGGTTCTGGATGTCAAAAACCTCCGTCCAGCTGTTCTCCGTGCCGACAGATTTTTGCATGACTTCCTTCTTGCCACCAGCAAAAACTGATAGCGACAGGCACAACATAACGAAAACTGAAATGAGTCTCTTGAAATAAAAAAATCTTCTGTCCATAGTCACATTCCCATAAAAAAAATAAGAAAGCCCGGAAAAGCCCACAACGGCAGACAGTTCCTAAAGACAAGCCTCAAAGGCCAAGTCCCGGCTCCAAAAACTTTTTTTCTACAATATATCCCTGCCCTTATCGGCAGAATTCGCGATTTTCTTGAATCCGCCCCACCCTTCGGTCGCAAACGCATGGCAAAACTTGACACGCGCCAACAAATCAAAGCGGATTCACCTTCACGCCTCCCAAAACTTTTCCAATGCTGTCATGGATGACCAGATCCCCAAACGAATCCCCGGGCGTAGGGTCCCTGTTGATTAAAACAAGATGCTCCCCATGGAATGCCCTGACGAAACTGGCAGCCGGATACACCGAAAGCGAAGTTCCACCGATTATCAGCATGTCGGCGGACTCCATAGCGGCTATAGTCTTTGAAACCACAGCATCGTCAAGCCCCTCGCCATAAAGGACAACATCCGGACGGACCATCTCCCCGCAGGCCGCGCAACGTGGAATTCCATCAGCATCAGCATGTGAAGCCACATAGTCGCCATCATAAAAAACATTGCAACCCGTGCAGTGGTTACGCATGACCGACCCGTGAAGCTCCAGCACATTTTTGCTCCCGGCGGCCTGATGCAGACCATCGATATTCTGGGTGACGACCGCCTTCAACCTGCCAGATGCCTCAAGCTCCGCAAGCTTAATGTGCGCCACATTGGGCTTGATACCGGAAACCAACAGTTTTTCCCTGTAGAAACGGTAAAATTCCTTGGGATTGGAATAAAGAAACGAGCCGCTGAGAATCTGTTCGGGCGGATAGTCCCATTTCTGGTGGTAGAGACCATCGACGCTGCGGAAATCCGGAATACCGCTCTCGGTGGACACACCCGCCCCGCCAAAAAACACAATGCTCCGGCTCCCGTCGATAAATTCCTGAAGACTGTCCATCTGTTCCTTAGTCACACTCATCCAAGGCTCCTCACAAACAGCATGGCGAACCATGCGAAAAAAACCAGTCACATCCTTTTAAAACAGGATTAAGGCCAGCAACGAACGATTTTTGAATGTGGACCAGACAAGGCCCCAACTTTTAAATAATAAAGGTTTTGGAGATTTTTAACTATCTCCAATAATAACACAGTTTTCTCAAGGATTCAACAAAATTCGAGCCACAAATCAAAATAAATTCGAGTTTTTAGAGATATTTTGTTTTTTCATACAATTCAAAGCATCCGCCATCGCAAATTATTGTTTTCCCCGCAACGCAAGTTCATTCAGCGCATCCAGGGTTGTTTTTCCACTTGACATCCTACAAAGCATAACTTAAAATAATATCCATGAAAAGATTCGCAATTTTTCTTCTATTAATATTGTCATTTTCCGCAGCAACATTCGCCCAGACCAAAGTAAACAGCGGCAAGAATTTCGTCACCTATTCCTACGACAGCTGGGACAAGGCCGCGGAGGATTACATCGCCTTGTGTGAGGAATACGGTCTTAAATATCTGTATCTTTTGGACAACAGCGATTTCAGCAGACAGGAATATTTTACGGTGAATTCCGGGGAGTGGAATTTTTATATAGTCCGTAGGGCTGATAAAGAAGGCATAAAGGGCAGTCTGATTATAAGTTCGCCTGAAGGCAGACAGACGGAACTTGCCGGATGCTCTGAAGGTGGGTATAAGCATCTGGTTACTGGGGTCGAGATGTATTTTGAATGGAAAGAAGGTAAATACAAAGAATATACGGATATTCTAAAACTCCGCTACTCCTTCCTCGGCGAACCCATCCCTTGAGTTTTGCCACGCGGATTCTATATTGCAAAACGCAATCTCTTTACCTGTCTCAGTGAACGGCGTTAGCCGTGAACAAATCCGTATGATACAAAAAAATAGATATTTGCGGATTGTATTCCCGAAAAGTTGTAACTTCTGTTGATTATATTCCTGAAAAGCTGTAGAATCATGTCAGGGGTGTACGATGATACAGCGCATATCCGCAGGAAAAATCAGAGATGCCGCAAAGTCTAAGAAAATCGTCATTTTGCTTGGCGCCCGTCAAGTTGGAAAAACCACGCTTTTAAAATCAATGTTTGAGCTGGCCTCGCTTCTGTGGCTGAACGGCGACGAGCTTGATGTTCAGAATCTGTTTGAGACATTGTCTGCGGAACGGTTCAGGGCATATCTAGGGGCAAAAAAAATCGTGGTGATAGACGAGGCACAGAGGATTCCAAATATAGGACTACGTTTAAAAATCCTTGCCGACTCATTGCCTGACATTCAGATTTTTGCGACCGGAAGTTCTTCCTTCAATCTTGCGAACAATGTAAACGAACCCCTTACAGGACGCAAGCGGGAACTGCACCTTTTTCCTCTGTCCTTTGCGGAACTTGTCAATCACAGCGACTTGCTTACGGAAAAAAGAATGTTGCCCCACCGCCTGGTTTTTGGCTCATATCCGGAAGTCGTTACCTCCCGGGGAAATGAGATTGAAATCCTGAAGGAACTTTCCCAAAGCTATCTCTACAAGGATATTCTGACATTTGAAAAAATCCGGCGCTCGGACAAGCTGGTGAAACTTCTGCAGGCCCTCGCATGGCAGATTGGCTCACAGGTTTCCTACAATGAACTTGCGCAGACCTGCTCGATGGACGCCAAGACCGTGGAGCACTACATCACCATTCTGGAACAGGCGTTCATCGTTTTCAGGCTCGGGACCTTCAGCAGAAATCTCAGAAACGAATTGAAAAACAGCCGCAAGGTTTATTTCTACGACAACGGAATCCGCAACGCAATAATCGCAAACTTTTCTCCGGTAGAAAACAGAAGCGATGCGGGAGCGCTTTGGGAAAATTATCTGATTTCCGAGCGGATAAAAAAAATATCCTTTGACGGAATCTTTGCGAACTCTTGGTTCTGGCGCACAAAGGAGCAGCAGGAAGTTGATTATATAGAAGAAAGCGACGGGCAGATTTATGCCTACGAGTTCAAATGGTCGGACGCAAGCGCAAAAAAGACCCGTATTCCCCTAACATTTTCCAGGGCATACCCGGACGCAATTTTTTCCGTAATCAGTCCCTGGAATGTGGAGGATTTTTTGATGTAGCATCCCAAAATCAGGATGCGTTGTCTTTTTCAAGCCATGCAAACAGTTTCCTGAGTTGGAACAGGAACGAGAGCTGGTCCCCGGTGTGGATGGAATTCTGGGTGGCCTGGGAGACAATCTCCTGAACCTGCCTCAGGTTTTCCTTCTCCGTCTCCTTTGTGGCGGTAAGAATGGCATTCTGGTTTTCTGCCATCTGCGAAAGAATCTGCTCCATGAACCGGGTATTTTCTTGCGTGTCGCTCTGAATCTTCACAAGCTTTTCGTTGGAGTCCTGCGCAGTCTTCATCAGCGCGTCCATGAATGAGTCGTTGCTTTTGTTTTCGGAAACCACGCTCTCCACGTCCTTCTGCAAATCCTTCACCTTTGTGTCGATGTCGCTTGAGAGTGCCTTTGTCTGTTCCGAAAGGCTCTTCACCTCGTTCGCGATGATTCTGAATCCCTTTCCCGCAACTCCAGCCCGTGCCGCCTCAATGGAAGCGTTGAACGAAAGAAGGTTTGTCTGCTCGGAAACTTCCTGTATGTTGCGTATGAACGAGTTGATTTCCTTAATCCTCCTGTTCAGATCCTGAACCTTTTTGTCCAGCATCTCGCGTCCCTTCTGAGCCTCCGTAATCCTTATGTTCATGTTCTGGAATTCCCCGCAGATTGTCTGGAGAGCCTGTGCGTTAATCCGGGAAGTCTGAATCATGCTGTCCGCTTCCGCCTGTGTCTGTTTTCTGGATTCAGCATATCGTTCAAGAGCCTCCTCCTGCCTGCTGTAGATTCCATCCTCCGACGTGAGCCTTCCAATATATTCCTTCAAAAATCCGCTGATGTTGTTCGCCGAGTTCGAAACCTCCAAAAGAAATTCAATCATCTCTTTTCCGGTGCGGATTACCTCTTCGCGTGAGTATGTCTGATTCATAGCTTATTCTCCCACCACCAGAGCCACGAGCGTCTGATTTGAATTGATGTGTCCGAACTGTTCCCCGTAAGTTGAAAATCCGCTGTACACCGGAAGATATTTTTTCCACAGTCCGTTGACAGCCTCCTGCAGTCCGTTTTTCTGGAATCCGACAGTGCGCAGAATGCAGTTGAAAAGGATTATGCATCCGGGCCGCGGAATCTCCTGTAGAATCTTCTTGCAGGTCTCCTCGGTGATTGCCTTCGCGTCCATCGGCTCAAGAATCTCCTGGCTTGAGTTCTGCAGAACACGCGCGTACATGAGAAGCCTTCCCTGGCTGTCAAAGTTCACGAGAGACGCTATGAAAACCTCGTCCCCAAAAACACGTCCGAAAGGATGGTCAAGAAGAGCGTCGCCGGTTTCTTTTTCGCTGATTCCAAGAACCTCCGCGTACCGTTTGAGCGGATTCTTTTTGTCTATGGAAGAGATGAGATGCTTTTCCGTGTCAACATCCGTGAGCACAACGCTTTTTCCTGACTGCTGGAAAATGTTCTCCTTGTAGATTTTGAACTTCCTGCTCGTGCGCACAAAAAGGATTACGGCTCCATGGCTTGAGCTTACTCCGTTATGGCTTACGTATGTCGCCTTAAATTTCAAATCGTCGCCAGCGGAACCACCCGCCACCATGAAATCTGGATCCTTTACGAGAGAGTAGAACAATGAAAGGACACCCTCCTCCGCCGTGAGAAGCCCGCAGATTAGTGTTATTGCGAATGCGTTTTTCGAGCAGGATCTGGAAGACAGCTGCACTCCTATGCTTGATGCCGCCTGTTCGATTTTTCTGGAATGGATTGCCGGAAACTCGTCCACATCATCAATCATCACACCCCTGAACGATGTGCCTCCCGGATCCGAGATGGCGTTCAAAACAATCGTGTGGCTTGTGAATCCATCCCGCGTGATTTCCCCTGACGAACTTGAGCCTACCACTTCTGCCCTTGGAAATTTATTGTGCAAAAGTGCTGAGACCTTTTCAAAATCAAAATCAGTGCTGGCAAAAAAAATAATCGCACCATATTCGGAGAAGTTTTTTCTAAGTTTCGAACAAAGATCATTTACGGCATCCTCCGCACCGCTGCGCTTGGTCTGAACGACTTCCTGTGTCATAGAAGCTCCTGTAGTGGAATTTAAAATCTCTATCTTCTTTCATTTATCGGATTTTTTATACCTTTGTTATACTGCAAGAATCTCAACAAAACACCTTAATAAAGTAAAAAAAACGAAAACATCGTAAAAAAATCAGACACAAAGGAAATCCGACCCGGCAATTGATGCGCGCCTGGTTTGCATGAACAAAAAGCGGCAGCCGGTGGAGCGCAAAAATTACAGAAGTCCCAGCCCACCATAACAAATAGCCAAAGCCTTTCTTTTATGATAAAATATGGCTGGAACCTTGAAAAACTTCAGTTTCTAGAGGTTGCCTTGCGCAGGTTTTAAATCTATTTTGAGGAACATTTATGAACAGACTTTGGTATAAATCACCGGCGAAGGACTGGAACGAGGCTCTTCCTGTTGGCAACGGACGCATTGGCGGAATGGTCCATGGAAATCCTGGACATGAAATCATCCAGTTGAACGAGGAGTCAATCTGGTCGGGGCCGTACCGGGACAGAAACAACTACAGCTGCAAATCAAATCTTGAAAAAATACGCTCGCTGATTAACCAGGGCAGAATCGAGGAGGCACAGGAGCTTGGTCTTGAATCAATGACCGGATGTCCTTCCCAGCAGGCTGTATACCAAACGGCGGGCGAACTGCACATAGACTACTACACCGCAGAAAAAACAGGTCTCGCGGGTCCGCTTCCAGAAAGAAAAGATGTGTTCGAGGGGGCATCGGGATATGTCCGCGAACTGAATCTGGAAACCGCAATCGCCTCAACAAGTTTTTCAAGGGAAACCAAAGTTCCAAGCACAGCAATCTTCGGACGCAACTCACACGGAAGCTCCATCGAGTACAAAAGGGAAGTCTTTGTCTCCGCCGTCGAGGATGTAATGGTCATACACATCACGGCATCAACACCGAAGAGCATCTATTTTAGGGCCTACCTTGACCGTGGGGATCTCACCGGGAACCTATATTCAATGAACGGCGACACAATCGCCATGGACTCATCCAGCTGCATTCCGTTCTGCGTCATGGCAATGGCCACCACATCGAATGGAAGCGTTGAAACCCGCGGCAACTTTTTGATTGTGGAGGGAGCAGACGAGGCAACCATTTTCCTTGACATAGAAACCGCCTACAGAAACAGATTCTACAGAAGGAACGGAGGAAATACAGTCCGCACTGCAAAAAGCCTAATTTCCTGGTGCATGAACGAGGCGACAAAAAAACTATGCTTCGCATCCAGTTCGCCATACAGCGACATAAAAAAATACCATGTCGAAGAATACTCCTCATTCTACAGACGGACAAGCCTCAATCTTTCCGGCGAAAATCCAGAGGAATCAAACATGGCGACCGACGAACTTCTGAAAAGCCGCACGGACAGTCCCGCGCTCGCAGAACTCTACTGGAACTTTGGACGCTACCTGCTTCTTTCATCAAGCAGAAGACCGGGAACCCTCCCCGCAAATCTACAGGGAATATGGAACAAGGATTTTCTGCCTCCATGGGGAAGCAAGTTCACAATCAACGTGAACACGGAAATGAATTATTGGCCCGCCAACATGCTTTCGCTGGACGAGACGGAGCTGCCATTTTTTGATTTGCTGAAAAAAGCGAGGAAGCACGGAAAAAAGACCGCCGGAACAATGTACGGATGCGATGGATTTGTTGCTCACCACAATCTGGACATCTGGGGAGACACAGCTCCGCAGGACAAATGGATTCCGGGAACATACTGGGTTCTTGGTGCCGCATGGATGGCGACACATATCCGCGAGCATTTTGAATACACAAGGGACACAAAGTTTTTGAAAAAGAATTTCAAAATCCTGAAGGATGCCACCGACTTTTTCTGCGACTATCTGGTTCCCTCTTCGGACGGAAAACATCTGGTCGTTTCCCCATCGGTGTCACCCGAAAATTCATTCAGGCTTCCATCGGGGGAGACAGGATGCTTCTCGGCTGGAACCGACATGGACAACAGAATCCTGGAACATCTTTTCAATTCAGCAATCCAGTCCGCGCTTGACCTTGGAAAAAAATCAACGGACCGCGACATTCTGAAATGGAAAAACATTTTGGAAAAAATCGAGCCGCCCGCAATCACAAAGGACGGATGCATCCGCGAGTGGCCAATCGAATGTGAGGAAGTTGAACCGGGACACAGACACATCAGCCAGCTCTACGGTCTTTTCCCCGGACACAGCATCAGCGTAAACAGGACACCGGAACTTGCAAAGGCAGCGTCGGCGACAATAGAAAAGCGTCTCGCAAATGGAGGTGGACACACAGGTTGGTCCCAGGCATGGATTATGAATTTCCGGGCAAGCCTCCACCAAAGCGAAGAAGCATACAAATCCCTTGTCTCGCTTTTTGAAAAATCCACGCAGCCAAATCTTTTTGACAGCCACCCGCCGTTCCAGATTGACGGAAACTTTGGAGCGACAGCCGCAATTACAAGGATGATTGTCCAGAGCGAAATGGACGGAGACAAAGTTGTCGTAGACATT
>JAEEGL014965205.1_pt1 | contig 22875 bp, 21 predicted proteins | sample 9134231 | NCBI WGS metagenome assembly JAEEGL01 (sample SAMN16246548, study PRJNA631951) | gut metagenome | biome: gut microbiome; feature: rumen; material: fiber-attached | host: Bos | place: Iran: Karaj | collected 2018-10 | reverse complement strand
CCGAAGCGATATGTGACAAATGGTCGCCGACGGTGCGCCCGCCGCGGCTCGGCGGCAACACAAGGATGGGCGTCTTTGCGACGCGCTCGCCGTTTCGCCCGAATTCGATAGGCCTTTCCTGCGTAAAGCTCGAAGGGATACAAAAAAGCGCCGAGCACGGCGCGTCTATCCTTGTATCCGGCGTGGACATGATGGACGGCACTCCGATACTCGATATAAAGCCCTATATCCCCTACGCCGACTGTCATCCCGACGCGGCGGACGGGTTCACGGGCAGCGTGAGTTTTGAAAAGCTCCGCGTCTCGATACCGGCTGAGCTTCTTTCGCGCATACCGCAGGATAAACAGGCGGCGCTGCGCGAGGTGCTCTCCTGCGACCCGCGCCCGGCATACCAGGACGATCCGGAGCGGATATACGGTTTCCGTTTCTCCGCGTTCGAGGTCAGGTTTCGCGTCAGCGAAAACGATCTGACCGTCACCGATATAACGAAGCCTTAGACATTTTAAGGAAGCGGGAGTCAAGCTCCTGCTTGCTTGGGGGAGGTAAAAATGCAGCAGATCGCAGAAAAATTGCAGAGCGTGAAGATAGGCACCCTGACGCTCGGGACGGTCGTCTCGGCGCTGGTGCTCCTCATAATCTTTATAATACTGATACCCGCGCTTTTGAAGGTGCTGAAAAGGATATCGCAGAAGAGCCGGCTTGAGCAAAGCATGCAGAGCTTCCTGCAGTCTGTGCTGAAAGTCGTCCTGTGGTCCATTGCCATCATGATAATCGCGGACAGGCTCGGCATACCGACGACTTCGCTCGTCACTCTGCTCGGCGTCGTAGGCCTGGCTTTGTCTCTGTCGGTGCAGGGCATCATCTCGAATCTCTTTTCCGGCGTGACCATACTTACGACCAAGCCCTTTATCTCCGGCAATATCATTGAGATAGGCGACATAGTGGCGCAGGTCCGTACCGTCGGACTGTTCTACACGACGCTGATAACCTTCGACAAGAAGGTCATATACGTGCCCAACAGCGAGGTCGTGGCCTCCAAGATCAAAAACTACTCCGAAGAGCCCATCCGCCGCGTGGATATCGACGTGTCCGCGTCCTATGACGCGCCTGTCGAGGACGTCCGCGCCGCTCTGCTCGAGGCGGCGGCTGCGAACGAGTATGTTATACAGGAGCCGAAAACGATAGTTGTCGTGCTCAGTTACGACGACAACTCCATTAAATACGGCCTTCGCGCGTGGACGACCTCCGAGCGATATTTCGACGTGCTGTTTTCGCTCAACGAGGCCGTGCGCGAACACTTTGACAGGCACGGCGTGGCCATGTCCTACCCGCACGTGAACGTGCACATGGTGGACTGACCGAATTTGACAATCACGGATCGAAATGCTACACTTCTATCATCTCAATGCGCTGATAAGTACGCTGAGCAGGCCGTGACGTTTCACGGAGCCGGGCCGGTATTCGGCAGCAGATAGCGAATATTTGCATCTGCGGGACAGTAATATGTTCCGCAGATGTTTTTTTATGCAGAGGTGGTATGCCGTATGAAAAAAACGAACGATCAGGCGGTGCGCGTCTCGACCGTCGGCATCGCAGGAAACGCGCTCCTGTGCGCGTTCAAGCTGGCGGCGGGCCTTATCGCCTCGTCCGGCGCCATGGTGTCAGACGCCATCCATTCCGCTTCCGACGTGTTTGCGACCGTCATAGCCATGATAGGCGTAAAGGTCGCGGGCAAGAGCGCGGACGCCGATCACCCCTACGGGCACGACCGTTTTGAGTGTGTCGCCTCGTTCATACTGGCCGGGATCCTCTTTGTGACCGGCGGCGCGATAGGTCTCAGCGGCGTGAAGAGCATAATCGGCGCCTTCCGGGGCACGAGCACGCCTGCCGTGCCCGGCATACTCGCGCTCATCGCCGCGGCGGTGTCCATCGTCGTCAAGGAACTGATGTACCACTACACGATGCGCACGGCGAAAAAGCTAAATTCCGTAGTTCTCCGCGCGAGCGCGTGGCATCACCGCTCCGACGCTCTGAGCTCCGTCGGCTCCTTCGCCGGCATACTCGGCGCGCGGCTCGGTCTGCCCGTGCTCGATCCCATTGCCAGCGTCATAATCTGTCTTTTCATCATAAAGGATTCAGTCGATATCTTTCTCGAGTCCGTGAACAAGACCGTCGACCGCGCCTGCGACGGCAATACTGAGGATACGATACGAAACGCCGCCCTTTCACAGGACGGAGTCGTGAGGATAGACCTTCTCCGCACCCGTATGTTCGGCGCTGGCATATACGTTGACCTCGAGATAGCGGCCGACGACGCCCTTTCGCTCATCGCCGCGCACAACATAGCCGAGCGCGTACACGACGCGGTGGAAAAGTGCGTGCCGAACGTACGCCACTGCATGGTGCATGTAAACCCCGAGTCCGCCGGCGCGACGCGCTGACATTTACAGCGGGCCTCACTTATGTTATTATGGCCGTGTACCGCAAACGCGGTGCGCGGCCTTAATCTATCATGCTGGGAGGCTTGTCATGGACTCTCTTACCGTCAGGATAAAAAAGCTCGACCCCGCCGCCGCAGTGCCTGAACAGGCGACAGTCGGCTCCGCGGGCGCAGATCTGCACGCGTGCATTTCCGAGCCCGTTGAGATAGCGCCCGGGGAAACGAAAGCCGTAGGCACGGGTCTGTCCGCAGAGATACCTCTCGGATACGCCGGCTTCATCTTCGCACGGAGCGGCATGGCGACAAAGCGCGGCCTCGCGCCGGCGAACAAAGTCGGCGTCATAGACAGCGACTACCGGGGCGAGCTCATCGTCGCGCTCCATAACCACGGCTCCGAGCCCGCCGTCGTATCCCCCGGCGAGCGGATAGCGCAGCTTCTCATAATGCCCGTCGCGAGCGTACGGTACGTGCTTGCCGACGAGCTTGAGGACACCGCGCGCGGGGCGGGCGGCTTCGGCTCCACGGGGAGCAGATAAAAAGGCGCATAAAAAAGTCCGGCAGAGATATCTCTGCCGGATTTTGTGCATTCTTAAAGGATCTGCGCGCGAGCCGTAAAACGGCGTTACACGTCCAGATAATCGGTATACGGCTCGTCGTCCATACCCTTTTTCTTGCAGCATGCGGAGTTCGCGATCTTATCCAGTACACCCTTTATCTCATCGCTGAACACTATGACCACGGTCACCGCCGCCACCACAAATGCAAGTATACCAAGAATGGTGAAGAAACTGCTGCGTTTCAAGGCGATCCTCCTTTCCAGATGTTACTGCCTGTTGTGCGTACGTAACTTATAGATATATTTTACACTTTTTCTCCGCCGAATTCAATATGCCATTTCGCTTTAGTATCAAACCGCGCCCACTTTTTATACCCCTTCTGCGCTCTTTTAATTGCCCTTGCACATCGCGGTAAAATATACTATAATAAAATGACTATGGGCCATTATAGCCTGCAGTCAATAAACCGCATAGAATGGAGCTTTGAACATGATTAGGCTTAAAAACAATAACGGCACCATACTTATCGGGGCCGACGTGTTTACACTCCTTGCCGGCGACGCCGCCACTTCCTGCTTCGGCGTCAAGGGTGTTGCCGCCCGTTCCGTCAGCGACGGTATCGTACATCTGCTCAAGCGCGAGTCGATGAAAAAGGGCGTTAAGGTCACATGCAACGAGGATTCCACCATATCGGTAGAACTCCACATCGCCGTGGATAAGGATATCAACATCCCGGTGGTGTGCGAGAGCATAATCAAAGAGGTGGAATACAAGATCACATCGGCGACCGGCGTGACCGTTCGCAATGTCGACGTTTTTGTCGACTCTATCATTGTAGGATAAACGGGGGATATAGCATTGACAGAGAGAATTTCGGGCAAGCTGTTCGCTCAGATGGTGATAAACGCCTCCGTCGCCGTTGAAGCGGACAAAGAGAAAATAAACGAGCTCAACGTTTTCCCGGTACCCGACGGGGACACCGGCACAAACATGAGCCTTACCATATCGTCCGGCGCGGCCGCACTGCGCGACTTCGGCGACGACACGATAGAAAAAGCCTCGGCCGCGGCGGCGAACGCCTTCCTTCGCGGCGCGCGCGGCAACTCCGGCGTCATACTCTCGCTCCTGTTCCGCGGCATAGCGAACCAGCTGCGCGGTCATGAGGACGCGGACGCACAGGATATAGCTCTTGCGCTAACGAACGGCGTCACCTCCGCCTACAAAGCGGTCATGAAGCCGACCGAAGGCACAATACTCACGGTCTCCCGTCTGTCTGCGGCCGCGGCAAAAGAGGCCGCGGCAAAAGAGCCGGACATCGAGAAGGTATTTGAGTGCGCCATCGAGACCGGCCGCATCGCACTTGAAAACACGGTCAATCAGAACCCCGTGCTCAAAAAGGCCGGCGTCATCGACGCGGGCGGCATGGGCTATGTGCGGATACTCGAGGCAATGCTCGCGGCCATGCGCGGCGAGATGTTCGAGGCCATCGACGGGGCCTCCGCTCCGGCGAGCGCGTCCCCCTTCTCCGCGTTCCGCACGGAGGATATAACCTTTACATACTGCACCGAGTTCATAGTCGAACGGCGCGGCAAAAAGGACGTTGGCGAGCTGCGCGACTATCTCAGCGGCATCGGCGACAGCCTTGTTGTGGTCGATGACAGCGAAATAATAAAGGTCCACGTCCACACCAACAACCCGGGCGAGGTTCTCACCCACGCGCTCGAGTACGGCCCGCTTGCCTCCACCAAGATAGAAAACATGCGTCTCCAGCACACGGAGCGCCTGTCGCTCGAAAAGGAAGAGGAGCCGGCCGAGGCCGCGCCCTCCAAAAAGTACGGCATAGTCGCGGTATGCGCCGGAGAAGGTCTGCAGAACGTGTTCCGCGAGCTCGGCGCCGACGGCGTCATAACCGGCGGGCAGACGATGAACCCCTCGACGGATGATATCCTGAGCGCCGTTCAGAAGACTCCGGCTGAGATCGTGTTCGTGCTTCCGAACAACAAGAATATAATAATGGCCGCTCAGCAGTGTCAGGATCTCACGGAGAAGACCGTGGTGGTCATACCTACGAAGACGGTACCGCAGGGCGTGTCCGCAATGCTCTCGTTCGATCCCGCGCTCGACGCCGAAGAGCTTGAGCGCGCCATGAAAGAGACGGCGGAAAATGTTCGCACGACGCTAAACACCTACGCCGCGCGCGACTCCGAATTTGACGGTCACAGCATAAAGTCCGGCGAATACCTCGCCCTCCTGGACGGCTCGCTCACTGCGAACGGCCCCGAGATAGACGAGATAATAGGAAAGGTCTCTGAGTCTTTCGTCCAGTTCGAGCCGAACCTCATAACCGTCTACTTCGGTGAAGACGTTGCCGAGGCTGACGCTGACAAAGTCTGCGCCAAACTTGAGACCGACTTCCCCGACGCTGAAGTTACGCCGGTTAACGGCGGACAGCCTGTCTACTACTACATGATAGCGGCCGAATGACCGCGTTTCCCGTCAGCACTTTACGCACCGCCTTCTGGCGGTGCGTATTCTATTTGCCCGCGAGGGCTCTCAAAATAGAACTGTAAGATTGCATTTTGCATTCGATTTTGCTATACTGAAAACTGAAAATTGTCGTTTTTTGTAAGCCCACAGTGCGCTTTAACGGCGCGCCCGCATGGTGCGTTCACCCTGAAATGAGGGCACGGATATGAAGCATCTGAAACGAATAATCGCCATTATACTCGTGCTGGCTGTGTTCGTCGGTTCGTTCTTTGGCAGCCGTGCGCTCTTCACCCGCGGCACCTATGAATACGACGTCCATGACCTCTCCGTTTTTGACGACGACGATAAGCAGTACTATCTTAAGCGCACCGACACAAATATTATCTTCCGTGTAGACGTGCCGGACGGCATCGGCGGCGAGGCAGGCTTCTCTCTGCTGGACTCCGCTGGCAAAACGGTAAATGTGCGCGCGAGCCGCATATCGAAGACGAGCTTCGACATCCTGCCGCCTGACGGCGGATATAAGCCCGGCGAGCGCTATACTCTCTCCCTTTCGGACGGCATGGCGTTTCATGACGAGGACCTCGCAGACGCGCGGGAGCTCGTTTTCTGCATAGAGCGTGAAAATGTCGAGAGCTATCAGTTCACGGATGCGGTAGTCGAGACCGACAGCGCGATAACGCTCGTGGAAGAGGATGTTATAAGCGTCGACGACGGCTCGCTCAAGGCGGGCGACATCGTGTTCGGCAAGGACGAGAACGGCGATTACGTCGTATACAGGATAGATGAACTGCTCGGCGGCGGCAAAGCGGCCATATCCACGCCGGCGATCGACGAGATATACTCCGATCTGGACGTTTACGGTCAGTACACCTGGGACGTGCACGATATAGTCACTAATCCCGACATTGAGATAGAGATAATCGAAAATGTAAAAAACAGCAATTTTGTAAAGTCTCTGTTCACGTCCGCCTACGCCGATTATGAAAAGCCGAAGGACGGCGGTTTTGAGATCAAGCTCACGCCCGACTACGCCCGGGACGAGATTGAGGTCGAGGTAACGATAACCCTTGAGCCGGGCGAGCGCGGTCTTTTCGGCATCACCTCGCTCAAAAACCAGGCGATAAGCCTGACGCTCAAAAACAAACTCGGTCTGACGACGGACGCCAACATCCAGGGCCTTATCAACTGGGACGTGTCCGCTTCCCTCACCGCCGGCTACACGTGGCAGCTCAGCGTATCGCTCTACACAAACGAGTGGTCCACGGATAAGGAACTCAAGGACGTTTTTACCAAGGAAAATGCGTTCACGAATTTCATAAATTATCAGAAAAACGTCAAAAAGCTGACAGAGAAACTGAACCAGATAGCGGCCGACGCCGCGGGCGGCGAGATAAAGCTCTTTGACTGGAAGCTCCCCGTGCCATCGATACCGGGTCTGTACTTCAGCGCGCAGGTAAAGCTGTTCGCAAAATTCGAGGTCGCCGCGGATATCGTCGTCAGCCAGTCGAACACGACTATGTACACAGTCGGTCTGTGCTTTGCGGACTTTGAATTCCGCCCCTATTGCAACAAATACAGCAGCGGCAGCGACGTTGAACTCTCGCTTCGCGGCAAGGCGGAGGCGAAGGCCGGTATAAAGCTCGAGATCAAAGCCGTGCTCATACACGAGAATGTCGCGAACATAACGCTCGACCCGCAAGTCGGCGGCTACGCGGAGCTCTTTATAACGCTTCCCGTGACGAGTTTGTCCGAAACGGACAGCAACTCCTTCATATACGGCTACTTTGAAATGGGCGCATACTTCTCATGCAATATAAGCGCGATGCTGAATATCGGCATACAAACCTTCGAGGGCTCTTTTGAGCTCGTTGAGGAAAAGGCGCCGATCCTCACTCTCGGAAACGACAAGATAGCCATTGGCCTGACATCGAGCGTGTCCACCGTGCACGCCGTCAGCCGCACGCTCATTGCGCCCGACATCATGTTCGAATATGTGGACGTGAAGGAAGGCGGCAAGGGCGTCGACACGCTCTCACCGGGCGACGTCAAGTTCATGACGAGCGATGGCACCGAGCTCCATGTGAGCGACGGCAAGATCACCCTGCCGGAGGCCTCTGATTCCGGGAGCTGTTACATAACGGCGGCATATCAGCACACGGACGGCATGACATACCGCACCATGTTCCGCGCGCTCATATCCGGCAGCATGCTGGAGGGCCAGGTCTCGGCCTATGGCGACGACCTGTCGCTGAGCGCTCTTGAGGGCGCGAAAGTCGAACTCTACTCCGGCAGTACGCAGACCTCTCCGATCTCGTACGTCATAACGGATGAGTCCGGCAAGTTCTCGTTCAATGTGGCGGAGGGCAGCTACAAGCTGGTCATAAGCGCTGACGGCTACCGCACGCTGACCTCAAATCAGAAGGTCGGCACAGATGAGATAAAATACACAGAACATATACTGCTCATGGACACCGCACAGAGCGGCTCCGGCTCCGCGGGCGGACGCGTCACGAACGCGCTTGACGGGCACGGGCTTTCCGGCATAACGCTCCGTCTGCGTCCCGACTGGAACAACACCTCCGGCTCGTACTATTCGGACTTCACCGCGACTACCGACTCGAACGGACATTATTCGTTCTCCGGCGTGCCGACGGGCTACTACACCGTCGAGGCCGAGGGCTACGGATACGTCACGGGCTACTCGAACATACTAATCCTCTCTCGCGGCGCGAAGGACGACTTTGACTTCTCGATAACGCCGATCCTGCCCGAGAACGAGGTGCGCATAGTCCTGACGTGGGGCGAATACCCCTCCGACCTTGACTCGCACCTTATAGGTCTCACGCCGGCGAACGACTCGTTCAACGTGTACTACAACGACAAGATATACCGCTACAACAGCGTCGACATGGCCAATCTCGACGTTGACGACGTGACGAGCTACGGCCCCGAGACGGTGACGATAACCGAGGATATATACGGCGTCTACACATACGCCGTGCATGATTACACCAACAGGAATTCCTCCGGCTCCAACAGCCTGAGCTACTCCGGCGCTACTGTCAAGGTCTTTATCGGCAGCGCGCAGGTGGCGGAATACCACGTTCCCACCGACCAGATCGGAACGTACTGGACTGTCTTTCAGATCGACAGCGCGCGGCGCATAATGCCGATAAACACGATATCCAACACTAAACCCACCGCACGGTGAAGGAGGGATTTCTCATGTACTGTCCGCACTGCGGAAAACAGATCAGCGACAGCGCGGTATTCTGCGGCTACTGCGGCAAAACGATAGCGCCCGCACCCGCTCCGGTCCAAAGCGAGCCGCCGAAGCCGCCGAAAAAGAAAAAGCGCGTCGGCATCGTCGTATTGGTCATATTCCTGATAATCGCCCTGCTTGCAGGCGGCGTGCTCGGCTTCCTCGCCGCGCGCGGGACGCTGAATTTCAAAAAGATCTTCCGTCCGAACGAGATGCGCTGGTCCGACAGCGACGAGAGCTACAGGGAACAGGAGAAAGAGGACGCGGATGAAGAGCCCGACGCCAAGGACGACGAGCCGGACGAGGAAGGATCGGACGACGAAGAGCCGGACGATGTTCAGGAGCCGGACGACGCAGGCGCGGCGGAGCCCGACGAAGGACCCGCAGCGACGCCCGCCGCAACGGCCGACCCGTGGGTCGGAAACTGGATATTCACTCTCAAGGCAGACGGCTCCACGCTGCTTCTGGATCTTCAGGAGGACGGCACATATTCCATGTCCGGGCGCCGCGGCTCTGATTACCTCGGCAGCAGCGCCGGCGATTATCTCATCGTCGATACGATCGAGGAGCTGACCCCGCTCCCGGGCCTGTACGATCTGGAGGAGCCGCCGTCTATTCTGTGCGACGTCTCCGGTCAAAAGCTCGTCATGTGCGTCAGCTTCGGCGAAGACTCCCGTGGGTATTTCGTATTTATCCGCCGCGGCGCGCCCTCCGATTCGGCGCCGGACGAGGCTCTGCTCGGAGAGTGGTATCCGCAGTATGAAAACGATTCCATGACCTTAACGATCACCGCCGACGGCATCTCAATGAAGGGCGAAACGATCGATCGTTATATGAAATACATCCTGGTCGACGGCAATACTTTCTACGCATATCTGCCGAGCGACGAGGCGGGAGACAATCTCTTCTCGGCCGCCATCACGTTCACCTACGATCTGAGAGGCGACGAGTTGGATCTCACCGTATACTCCGACGCGGGCGCGGAGACCACGACATTCGTACGCTAATCCAGGGATATTTCCCTGAGCGGAATATAAATAATGGGAGGAATGAACATGCCTGTATGTCCTAAGTGCAGTCACGAAAACCCAGAAGGCACAAAATTCTGTGAAAACTGCGGCACAGATCTCGGCGCAGCGGCCGTCACGGACGTCAATGCGGACGCCAACGCGGATGTTGTTGCGGGCGCTCCGGAAAAGACCTATGAGAAGATCTTCTGCCCCAACTGCGGCAAGGAGACCAGCGCGGAGTTCGCTTTCTGCCAGAATTGCGGCGCGGCTATAACCGAGAATGCGCTCAAGGCCGGCGCGGCGGAAGCCGCGGCGCCTGCCGCTGTCAAAAAGTCCGGCGGCAAGAAGTGGATACTCATCGGCATCATAGCGGTCGTCGTCATCGCGGCGGCAATACTTCTCATCACGCTGCTCGGCAAGGGCGGCGGCTCCAGAAGCGGCGGAAAAGACGCTCCCCCCGACTTCGCGCTCTACGTGAAGGATAAAGAGCTCTTCTTCACCAACTTCTCAAAGAACGGCCCCATCCAGGCCACCTCCAAGCTCCTGAGCGACGCCGACATGAGCTCTCGCGAGATCTCCCAGTCCGGCTACCAGCTCGGCGAGTACACCATCCTCAGCAACGACGGAAAAACGCTCTTCTTCCCCGACAAGTACGATGACTCCGCAACCGGCGTGTCGATGTACTATCTTACTATCGGCAAGAAGGATGCCGATGCCGTTAAGATCGACTCCGGCGTCACCACCTACTCCGTCAGCGACGACGGCAGGCTCTTCACCTACATGAAGGAAGGCAGCCTCTATCAGTACGATCTTAAGGAATCCGAAAAAGAGAAGCTCGCCTCCGACGTATATGACTACTGGATAAGCGACGACGGCCAGAAGGTCGTATACATCACCGATGAAGAGGGCATGTACCTCAAGGAGTTCGGCAAGGACAAGGAAAAACTCGACAGCGACGTTTACAACATCAGATATACCACCAAGGATTTCAAGACCATCTACTACCTCAAGGTCACCGGTGGCTCCGACAGCGGCGACGGCTATAGCGCGGCATCTTCCGACTACTCCTACACGCCGACCACCTATGCTCTCTACAAGGTCACTCTCGGCAGCGATAAGGAGAAGCTCCTGTCCGACGTCGTGGACATCTTCAGGATCTATGACTCCGGCGAGATCTATTACTCCAAGCTGGACGAGAGCAGCGCCGTCACACTCATGGACTATGTGGACGACGACATGAAAGCCATCGACGACAGTATGGAGTACCCCGTCGAGCCCGAATATCCCGAGTACCCCGAGTTCCCGGATTACCCCTATTCCTGGGATTACGACGACTACGACGAATATGAGGCTGCGCTCGAGCAGTACTACAACGACTACGACGCCGCGTACGCCGCATACCAGGCTGCTCAGGATCAGTATTACGCCGATTACGATGTATATGAAGATAAGCTCTACGACTACTACGACAAGCTCGACCGCGACGATATGCGCGAGGAGCTCTCTGACATGACGCTCGACGAGCCCTCCTATTCGCTGTACTACTTCGACGGCAAGGAATCGACCGAGCTCACTGACTCGTTCGTAGACTACTCCGACTACAACGCCTATGACGCGCCCGTAATGATCTTCAAGAGCTACAGCCAGAGCGAAGTCTCCAAGGTCAAGCTCTCCGAGGTCTACAGCATCTACGACGTTGAGGATATGGTCGAGTCCGCTCTACACTCCTCCTCCGAGATGTACATAGCCATCAAGGCCGACACCTCCGTATTCGAGGCCGACGATCCCTACAGCATCCAGATGGCTGACGACGGCTCCGTCGTGTACTTCCTCGATAACATGGATGACAGCTACGATCACGGCGATCTGTTCCGCGTCGCCATAACCGGCGGCAAGCCGCAGAAGGCCGAGGCCTACGACACCGACGTGGGCTGGTACATCCGGCTGACGGACAACAACTCCATAGTCTACTTCAAGGATTACGACGAAGACAAGGACTGCGGCGAGCTCTACATCGACAAGACCAGAGTCGACTATGACGCGTCCTCCTACGCGCTCGTGTACTCCGCGGACACCAACGAGATATTCTACTTCACCGATTACAGTGACAGCGCCAGCACCGGCACGCTCAAGGTCTACAAGAATGGCGAGGCCGTCAAGATCGCCGACGACGTTTACGACTACGAACTCGTCGCCGGAAACAACCTCCTGTTCCTGTCCGACTACAGCACCAAGAGCTACTCCGGCGACCTGTACATCTACAGGAAAGGCGCCGCCGAGAAGCTCGACACCGACGTTGCGCTCATAGTTCCCTACTACAACTACAAGTACAGGGGTTATACCTATGGCTGGTGACGCGTTCGGAAAACTTAAGGACTCCGTAAACCGCGGCATTGCGACGATAAGCGTAAAAACTTCGTCTTCGCTCGAAAAGTCGAAGATAAAGATGCAAATCGATAACCTTGAGGGCAATATCAAGCGTGATCTCTCGTCGCTCGGCGAGACCGTATTCGCCATGTGGCGCGATCACGGCGACAACAACGAGACCGTCGAAAAGCTCTGCGCCTCCATTCAGGGGAAGCGGGACGAGATCGCAAAGCTCAACGAGGAGCTGGCCGGCATCGACGAGCGCGACAGCAAGATCCTCGGCACACAGAAGAGCGCGCCCACCGCACCGCAGCCGCTCGTCTGTCCGAACTGCGGCGCGGAATACGAAGTTCCGGTGCGATTCTGCAGAAAGTGCGGCACGAAGATAAGCGACACGTGATCCGCGCAGCAGGACCGCAAAAACCAAACAGAAATCCTGCCTGTGTCCCGTTTGGGACACAGGCAGGATTCTTTTTTGCGCCGCGTCATATCCGCCGCCTTGTCCAAGTAATATTAGGATGAGGTGCTCGATATGAAACGCATTTACATGATAGTCCTTCTGTTCTGTCTCGTCTCACTGCTCGCGTCCGTATGCCTCGGACACGCGCACCCGTTCGCGCGCGAGACTCCGGTCTCCCCCGCTCCGCCGAAACGCGCGGATGAGAGCGCACATATGGAAGCCGTGTCCGACGCCGGCGTCATGGTGCACGTGAAAGACGGAGACGTCATCACGGAGACGCCGCTTTTTGAATATCTCTGCGGCGTGGTCGCGGCGGAGATGCCGGCCTCGTTCGAGCCGGAGGCGCTGAAAGCGCAGGCCGTCGCGGCGCGTACCTTCACGCTCAGGCAGATGCTCTCCGCGCCGGAGGCGCACCTAAACGCCGACATATGCACAGACCCCGCGTGCTGTCAGGCATATGCGGACGACGGCGCACTGAGAGAAAAATGGGGCGATGAATACCTGCAAAACCGTGAAAAAATACGCTCCGCCGTCGCCGGGACCGACGGGGAGCGTCTCGAATATGATGGCGAGCCGATAATCGCGGCATACCACTCGTCCTCGCCCGGGGTTACGGAGTCCGCCGAAGAGGTGTGGGGCTCGGCCGTGCCTTATCTCATATCCGAGCCTACGCCGGAGACGGCCGCAAGCGTACCGCGTTTCGACACTGCTGTGACCGTATCCGCCGATGATTTTCGTGACACCGTGCTCGCCGCCCATTCCGATGCGGTATTCGGCGCAGAGCCCGAAAACTGGGTCGGCGAAGTGTCGTACACAGATGGCCGGAGGGTCAAGACCGTGCTCATAGGCGGGGTGCAGATATCCGGCACAGAGCTTCGGGCGATGTTCGGCCTGCGCTCGGCCGCGTTTGAGATATCCGCATCGGATTCCGATATAACCTTCCACGTCACAGGCTACGGACACGGCGCGGGCATGAGCCAGTACGGCGCGAACGTGATGGCCGAGAGCGGCAGCACTTACGAGGAGATACTCGCGCACTACTATCCGGGCGCGGCGCTTGTGCGGTGATCATCGCACGGGACCGTTCAGATATCCGCGTATGGCGTCCTCCGCCTCGCGCACCTCGGCCTCGAAGGCGAGCGCGGGAACGCGCAGAGCGCCGTGACTGAGTATGATCACCTGCTCGAGCCCGTCCGACGTCGCTACGCGGACGCGGTGCTTTTTGCCCAGCTCGTATGTCGCCTTCTCGATATACATGTCGGCGGTCTCGGCCTCCTTCGTGTAGACGACGGTAAAATCGCCGTACTTTTCGACGGAGCCGAGGCCGTTTTTGACCTTGTATGCGTCGAACACGAGTATGACAGGCGTGCGGCGAAAGCCCTGGAAATTGCGCAGTATCTCTATGAGCCGGCTGCGCGCGGAGTCGAGGCTCGTCTGCGCCATTTTTTTGAGTTCATCCCAGGCGAATATGATATTGTACCCATCAACGAGTATATATTCCGGCCCCTCCGGCTGCGGGGCGGCCTTCCACGGGCGCGGCTTCGGCTCGCTCCTTTCAGTCGGACGCATAGCTCGGGCCCTGTCCTTCACGGGCCCGTACGTACGCTCGAATATCGCCATGAGCTCCTTATCCGAGGCGGCGTATTCGCAGTAGCGCGCCGCCTGCTCGCGAAGACTTCCCTCTTCACGCGCGGGCTCCAATACTGACGGCAGATGCATATGCTCCGGCACCTGTGACCACTTGACGTTATACCCCGCGCCATGCGCACAGAACACGCTGTCGGGCGTATTGTCCACATCGGCTTCCGGGTCGTACCCTGCCGCGGCAACGATCTCCGCCTGCTCGGGACAGGGCTCATAGCCGCGCATCTCACAGCTGAAGCGGCCGAGACCGTGCGTATACGAAGCAAGCTCGCTCGGATACTCGCGGAGCTTAGCAACGGGCGCGCTGCCGCGCAGAACGGCATCTCCTCCGGCGCTTTCAGGCGCATCGAGCCGCGCGCCCATGCGCTGAAGATCCGTCATGGCGCGGCCGACACTCTCCTGCGGCATCTCCATTATGAAATCGTACCAGGGCTCGAGGAGTATGCTCTCGGCGCGCATCAGCCCCTGTCGCACCGCCCTGTACGTCGCCTGGCGAAAATCGCCGCCCTCGGTGTGCTTCTCGTGCGCGCGGCCGGAGACGAGCGTTATCTTCATATCGGTCACAGGCGAACCCGTCAAAACGCCGAGATGCTGCTTTTCCTGAAGGTGCGTAAGTATAAGGCGCTGCCAGTTGCGGTCAAGCTCATCCTCCGAGCAGTCGGAGGCAAAATGCAGCCCGCTCCCCCGCTCGCCGGGGGACAGCAGAAGATGCACCTCCGCATAGTGGCGCAGAGGCTCGTAGTGCCCTACGCCTTCAACGGGCGCGGCTATCGTCTCACGGTAGATTATATTGCCGGGGCCGAAGCCTATCTCCAGGCCGAAGCGCTCGCGCGCGAGTTCACGCAAAACCTCAAGCTGTACGGGACCCATGAGCTGGGCGTTGAGACAGTGCGTGCGCTCGTCCCAGATGAAATTCAGCTGCGGATCCTCCTCGCGGAGCTGTTCGAGCTGTAAGAGCGCGCGGTGGATATCACACTTTTCGGGGAATATTACGCTGTAAGTCAAAACAGACTCTATCGACGGGGTGAGCCCGTCGTCTTCCGCGCCGAGGCCCATGCCGGGGCGCGCCCCCTCGAGCCCGGGAACGGTGACGATATCGCCGGGAAGCGCCTCGTCCACGGGCGTGAATTTCGCCCCGGAATATACGCGAAGCTGCGTCACCTTCTGCTCTCTGCCGGCGCAGGATATGACGTCTCTGCTGTGCAGAGCGCCTCCTGTTATCTTCATATGAGCAAGGCTCGCGCCCTGCTCGTCGTGTGTTATCTTGAAGACCCGCGCCGCGAAATTTTCTCTGCCCGGAACCTCGGGCGCGCACAGCTCGAGCCCGCGCAGGAGCTCCTCCACCCCGTCGAGCCTGAGCGCCGCTCCAAACCAGCACGGGAAAATGCTCCCGCGGCGCACGGCCTCTATGACCGCGGAACGCTCTAACGCGCCGGAGGCTATAAAGCTCTCTAAAAGCGCCTCGTCGCAAAGAGCGAGGCTCTCCGCGTCAAAGTCGTCGAAATCGAAGAAACCGTCACCGAGTTCACGGCAGAGCTCGCCGAGTATTTCCACGCGGTCCGTGTCGGGTCTGTCCATCTTGTTCACAAAAACGAGCGTCGGTATACCATGCCGCCGCAGGAGCCGCCAGACGGTGCGAGTATGGCTCTGCACGCCCGCAGGCGCGCTCACCACGAGTATGGCGCAGTCGAGCACGTCGAGCGTGCGCTCCATCTCCGCCGAGAAGTCTACATGACCCGGCGTGTCAAGGAGCGTCGCCTTAAGGCCGGGCAGTTCGAGCACAGCCTGCTTCGAGAATATCGTTATGCCGCGCTTGCGTTCGAGTGTGAAATTGTCAAGGAACGCGTCGCCGTGATCTACACGGCCGAGCGAGCGTATCGCGCCGGTGCAGTAGAGCATCGCCTCCGACAGCGTCGTCTTGCCCGCGTCGACGTGGGCGAGTATCCCTATGACGGTACGCTTCATTGCAGCATATCCCTTCCGATGGTTTTGTACGACCATCCTACCACGTTTCGCCCGGCGGCGCAACGCGCCGGACACAGCAAGGCCCGCGCGTCTGACGGCGTGCGGGCCTTCTCCGGTTCAGGCCGGTATCTGCCTGCCTGTGTGGTCTATCATGTAGTTTTCCTTAAGTATGAGCTCCGACACCGGCACTATATCGTATCCCTGGCTGATGAGGTTTTCTATGATATCGGCGAGCGCGGCAGGCGTATACTTCGCGGCGTTGTGAAAGAGCACTATGCTCCCGGGCTGTACCTTTGAGGTGACGCGGTTATATATCGTTTTCGCGTCGTAATCCTTCCAGTCGAGCGAGTCCACGTCCCACTGGATGGCGTGCATGCCCATCGAGTTCACTGCGGCGATGACGTGGTCGTCATACTCACCATACGGTGCGCGGAAGAGCGTCGGCCGCACGCCGGTGACCGCTTCTATCTTGTCGCAGCTCCTGCCGATATTGTCCACTATCTGCTCGCCCGTGAGCGTATTGAAATGGGCGTGATCGTCCGAATGGCTCATGACCTCGTGTCCCGCGTCGTGCAGAGCCTTTACAGACTCCGGGTACTTTTCTGCCCACGCTCCAACGACAAAGAACGTGGCTTTGACGTCGTATTTGTCCAGTATGTCGATGAGCGTCTGCGTGTCCTCATTCCCCCAAGCGGCGTCGAACGTAAGCGAAACGGCCTTGTTATCGCGCTGGACGCTGTATATCGGGAGCAGCCGCTCCGTCGCCGAGACACCGACTATCGCGGGGCTCGTCACGGTGCAGAATATCAGCACGGCCGCGGCCGCGGCGGCTATCAGCATGCCCCTTTTACGGCAGAACCGCAGCATTTTTTTGTACCAGCGCCCGGCGCTGTCCGTTATATGACCCATTGCTATCCCTCCTTGGCACTATAAGGCTATGAGGGACGCGCAGGTTATATCACTGAAATCTTTACCGCTTCTTTTTGGGGGCCGGGAGCGCATCGTACAGCGCGCTGAAAAGCCGCTCAAGCAGATCGCGGTCGTCTACATCCTCAACAAGGAGCATGTCCTTGGCTCCTTCGTACGGGAGCTCCATAGGCGCATTCGGCATAAGCTCACGCGCGGCTTCGATCGGCCTTACGAGAAGGCGGTCGTCATATATGCCGCCGACGATCTTGCCGCCGCAATAGAGTATATACTCGCCCATCATCGCGCGGTACGATATGCCGTCGACCCCGGAGAGTTGTTCGAGCACGTATTCAAGATAGCCCTTGCTTGACGCCATATGTGTCGCGCCTCCCGCGTTATATGCCGTCGTACTCGGTGAATTTCTCGGCGGGCACGTGACAGATTGGACACTCCGCAGGCGGCTCCGCGCCCTCGTGCACATAGCCGCAGACGGAGCAGACCCATTTTTTCGACGCGGGCGGCGCAGTCTCGGGCCCTATGCGCTCGAAGTCGTCCGCGCCGTGATGGCATATGGGGCACTCAAAACCGGCGGGGAGCTCGTCTCCCTCGTAAACATAGCCGCAGACCTTGCAGCGCCAGCCGGAGACCGTCTTTTCCGCGGGTGCAGACTTGACCTTTGCCTGATAATACGCGTACGTCATCGGCTCGCCGCCGCCGAGATCGCGCGCATCCTCTATATCAGCAACGAAAAGCGTGTGACTGCCGAGGTCCTTCGACCATGCGACGCGGCAGGCGAACACAGCCGATGCGGACGGCAGATAACGAAGACCGTTTTCAAGGCACGGCATTTCGGCGTCTCCGGCAAATTTGTCTACGTCGCGGCCGGACTGCATGCCGAAGCGCTGGAAAAATTCAAACGGCGTAGACTCCGCCAGCACGGAGACGTTGAAAGCGCCCGTCTTATTTATCATATCGCAGGTGAAGTTGTTGTTTATCACGCATATGGATATCTGCTTCGGCTCGCTCGCGCACTGGATGGCGGTGTTGATGATGCAGCCGTTTTCCTTCTCTTCCTGCTTTGCAGTGAGCAGAAAAAGGCCGTAGCTCAGTTTGTAAAACGCTGTCTTGTCCATGATGTTTCCTCCCTTTGAAATAAATCTGCGTAAAAGCTTTTACAGCTGTTGTCCCACTTTGTTGACTATGACGCCTATCTTCTCGATCTCGCACTCGACGACATCGCCGCTCTTAAGATACTTCGGAGGCTTCATGCCGAGGCCGACGCCGCCGGGCGTGCCGGTGGCGATGATTGTTCCGGCGCGGAGTGTAATGCCGCGCGAAAGTTCCTCTATCGCGCCCATAACGGGCTGTATCATAAGGCGGGTGTTGCTTCTTTGACGCGTCTCACCGTTGACGCGGCAGAATATATCGAGCGACTGCACGTTCTCTATCTCGTCCGCCGTCACGATGCAGGGGCCCATTATCGTGTACCCGTCTAGGCTCTTGCCGAAATACCACTGCTTGTGCCTGTACTGCACGTCTCTGGCGCTCACGTCGTTAAAAACGGTATAGCCGAAGATACAGCTGACGTCCGGCGCGCTCCCGCGCTCGACCGTGCGGCCGAGGATAACGCCGAGCTCCGCTTCATAGTCGAGGCTGTCGACGAATGAATAGTTCGGTATCGGATCGCCCGTGCCGCCTGCCCTGCTCACGCGCTTTGAAAAATATATCGTGGCTTCTTTCTCCTTGAACGAGTGTATCTCGGCCGTCTCCTGCATATGCTCCTCATAATTGACGCCGAGGCATATCACATCCTGCCGCGGCACAGGTATCGGTGCGCAGAACTTCACTGCTTCAAGCGGGAACGACACTGCGCTCGCCGGACAATCGCGCGATATACGTCTGAGCTCGTCAAGCTCTGACCCGGAGGCGCGCTCAATGAGCTCATTCATGTCCGGGAAGTCAAATCCGAGTGAGTCTATCGTGTAAAGCCTGCCGTCGGCGCCCTGTATGGCAACGCGCTCGGCGCCGCTCTTTTCTATGGTATAAAGTCTCATTTCTTTTCCTCCGCATATCCGCAGTATCTATATAAGTATGCCGCTGCAGTGGTCTATCTCATGCTGTATTATCTGCGCCGTCCAGCCGGTAAAGGTCTTGAGGCGAGTCTGCATATCGCCGTTCTGATAGCGCACTTTTATCGACTTGAAGCGTCTGGCTTTTCGCGTGCCCGCCAGCGACAGGCATCCCTCCTCAGCCTCGTACGGGCCGGAGCTTTTGACGATCTCCGGATTGAACATCGTCATATATTCGCCGTCGTTATCGAAGACGATGATACGCTTTGCCACGCCGATCATGTTCGCCGCCATGCCGACGCATCCGTCGCGGTGCGCGATGAGCGTGTCGAGCAGATCGCACGCGGTCTCCGCGTCCGCCGCTGTCGCCGGTTCTGACTTCTGCGCGAGGAATATCGGGTCTTTCACTATGGGTCTTACCATGTCATTCTCCGTCCCCGTCTATATAGGTAAAGCGCTTACAGGTCCGCCCGTCCCGCTCCACGGTATCGTTCCACATCGACGCTGGGCGCACCCACACGCCGCGCTCTCCGTACAGCGCGCGGTAGACTACCATCGGCTCCTCTGTCTCGGAATGGCGGGCAAGGTACAAAACCTCATATTCTCCACCCTTGAAGTGGCGGTAGCGTCCGGGTCTTATCTCGTCCATATCCGTTCAAACCTCCGTTGGTTCCGGCTGTCCGCCGATGAACCGCAGAACTGCATCCATGTTTTTGATCGCCTCGGCGCGGCCCATCTGATATACGCGCTCGAGCTCCTGCGGATCGTTCTCCGTCCGCTTTATGCCGAGCGGCTCCGGCGGCCGGATAACAAGCATCTTTCCCGCTTCCTCACGTTCGCGTATTTCCTGCATCTGCCGGTTATAACGCTCATGCCTGACTTTCATCGCCTCCGCCACCATGGGATACCGGCGGAGGAAAATGCGCGTCAACGGCACGATGGAGCTCTTCTGCTTTATATATCCGAGCGGCTGGGTCAGGATGACGACGTTCCTGTCGTATCCGATATCCTCCATATACTGATAAGGCACGGAGACGATGATCCCGCCGTCGAGCAGAGTATAGCCGCCGACAGTCACCGGTCGCGACACGAGAGGCATCGACGCCGAGGCGCGCATCCACTCTATATCCTCCGCCCCTCCGTCCGTGCATTTGTGGTAGACAATCCGCCCGGCGACGATATCCGCAGCGCCGATATAGAACTCCATCGGGTTTTCCCTGAATGCCGCGCGGTCGAACACGTCAAGCTTGTCCGGAAGCTCGTGATAGCAGAAATCCACGCCGTACATATCGCCTGTTTTAAAAAGCGAACGGAAACTGCAGTATCGCGGGTCCTTGCAGTATTTTTTGTTGTACCTTATCGCGCGCCCGATCTGGCGCGACTTGTAGTTGCAGCCGAAAACGGCCCCGGCGGAAATGCCCGCCGCGCCGTCGAACGTAACGCCGCGCTCCATGAAAACATCAAGCACACCGCAGGTGAACATGCCGCGCATGGCACCGCCTTCCAGCACAAGTCCTGTTTTCATACGCTCCCTCCCCCGCTCCCGGCGGCGCGTGCAATGAATCTCTCATATACGCGGCAGAGCTCCCGCCGCGCAGTTTTCGCCTGCGTCGTCCAGAACCGTGCTATGTCGAAGCCGTGGCGGTTTCCGTGGTACACCGCAACGTCCGCCTCCACGCCCGCCTCTTTCAGCTTGCGCACGTATGTGAGCGTCTCGTCGTAAAACGGCTCACCGTCGCACACAAAGGTATAGCAGGGCGGCATACCGCTGTAATCTGTCTCGCGCGAGGGCGAGGCATATTTCGGCACGCGGTCGGTGCCGTAAAGCTCGCCGAGGTAACGTGCCCAGGCGATATGATTGCGTCTTGTGTCCCAGCCGCGGCCGTGGTTGTCGCGCGAGGACGGCGTGTCCTCACAGTCAAGCATCGGATAGAGCGGGAAATGATATGCGACCTCGACCTCTTTCCTGTCGCGCGCATAGAGGCAAACGGCTGCCGCAAGGCCTCCGCCCGCGCTCTCGCCGCCGACGATGATCATATCGCGCCTTATCTTGAGCTCATCCGCCTTGTCGTACATATACTTGAGCGCGGCGTAGCAGTCCTCGAGCGCGGCCGGATACGGCGCACGCCCCGAAAGCCTGTATTCGGGCGAAACGACGACGGCTCCGTATCTGCGCGCAAGCATCTCGCCGCAGGAGGCGAGGACCATGCTGGCCCGGCCCATCTCGTATCCGCCGCCGTGTATCCATAAAATGCCCGGCAACGGCTCCGTCTGCGTCTTTGGGCGAAGGATCAGGAGCTTCATCATGCCCGCCGGCGACCTTATATGGCTTATCTCTTTTCTCATACGCTCACTTCATATCCGAATGCGGTTTATTTAACGCAATAAGTATACCACAACGGGACGGCCAAGTCAGCACCGCAGGCGCAGTTTCGGGGAGATAACGCGGCGGATGAGGGGAACTCTTCCGGATATTGCGCGGGGTGTACTTTTTATCGGACACCAAACGTGGTATACTGTGCAAAACCGATGCAACGGAGATGACCGCTATGGCCAAAACAGCCAATCAAAAACTAAAGCTGCTGATACTGAAGGACTACCTGCTTCAAAACAGCGACGAGAGCCATCCGGTAACGGTGGCGCAGATCATCGCCGAGCTGGAGCGGCACGGCGTCGCCGCCGAGCGCAAGAGCATATACAGCGACATTGACGCCCTGCGCACATACGGCCTCGATATCGTACAGAGCCGCGGCAACTACTATGTCGGCCAGCGCGATTTCGAAACGCCGGAGCTCAAGCTCCTCGTGGACAGCATACAGTCCTCGAAATTCATCACGCAGCGCAAAACGGTCTCCCTCATCAAAAAGATCGAGGGTCTTGCGAGCATTTACGACGCCCAGCTCCTGCAGCGCCAGGTCTACGTGCGCAACCGCGTCAAGAGCATGAACGAGAGCGTCTACTACAACGTGGACAGCATCGCCGACGCCATCAACAACGACCGCGCCATCCGCTTCAAATACTTCGAGCTCACCGTGTCGAAGGAACGCCGCCTCCGCAGAGGCGGCGCGTGGTACGAGGTCAGCCCGTTCGCCCTCATGTGGGACGACGAGAACTATTATTTGCTGGCATGGGACGCGGAGGCCGGGCTCCTGAAGCATTACAGGGTCGACAAGATGCTCCAGATAAAAGCGCTCGACAGCCGGCGCGAAGGGAAAGACGCCTTCGCAGACGTGGATATGTCGTCGTACTCAAAAAAGGTCTTCAGCATGTTCACCGGCGCGGAGCAGCGCGTGAAGATGCGCTTTGCCGACAGACTGGCCGGCGCCGTGCTCGACCGCTTCGGCAGCGATATAACTTTGACGCCGGAGGACGGCGCGCATTTTACGGTGAGCGTCGAACTCGAGGTCAGCCCGCAGTTTTTCGCGTGGCTCTTCGGCTTCGGCACGGACGCGGAGATACTCGCCCCCGCATCCGTCCGGCGCGACGCCGCGGCCGCCGCGCGCGGGATCGCGGATATGTACGGAGAGTGACCCGCCGCGGAGAGCATCTCCGAAAATCTTAACAAGAGTACGAACGGGAGCGCGTCCGAAGACGCGCTCCCGTTTTTTGTCTGTAAGTCCGTTTTAACGGACTCACCTTGTTATAGACTGGTCTCGGATAAGGAAAGGTACCGACCGGAAAGGAGTACGGCATGGAAATATT
>JAEEGL015074464.1_pt1 | contig 22876 bp, 18 predicted proteins | sample 9134231 | NCBI WGS metagenome assembly JAEEGL01 (sample SAMN16246548, study PRJNA631951) | gut metagenome | biome: gut microbiome; feature: rumen; material: fiber-attached | host: Bos | place: Iran: Karaj | collected 2018-10 | reverse complement strand
CTGTACTTAAATAAACTGAAGATTATTACACCTGTTTTACGGCGGAAAACAAAATGAATAATACCGAACACTATTTTGACTGGGCCGCTACAAGTCCAGCTGATGAAGATATTTTACGCGAATCTCTTGAACTTACACTGGAAAACTGGGGTAATCCTTCAAGTACTCATGCTGTAGGAAAAAAAGCAAAAAAGCTTTTAGACGAAGCTCGGGAACGTTCTGCAAAAGCCATTGGTGTAAAACCAGAAAGCATTTTTTTTACCTCTGGCGGCACAGAAAGCGATCAGATTCCTCTTCTTTCAATGCTGAATAAGCCTTCAAAAGGAACAATTCTAATAAGTTCAATCGAACACCCTGCTGTACGTGAACAGGCAGAAGCTATGAAAAACTGCGGCTGGAACGTTGCTTCAATTCCTGCCGACAAAAACGGAATAATCACACCAGAGGCTCTAGAAAAATTGCTTACTCCTGATACAATGCTCGTCTGCGTAATGGCCGTAAACAACGAAACCGGTTCAATCCAACCAATTTACGAAATCGCAGACCTTTTAATAAAGCATTATGAAGGAAAAAGAAAACCTAAGTTTCACGTTGATTGCGTCCAGGCAGCAGGAAAGATTCCGCTTAATGTTTCCCACAAGGGAATTGACAGTGCCGCCTTCAGCTCACATAAAATCTGCGGTCCTAGAGGAATCGGAATCCTTTATTTAAAAGATCCGCTTGATTCATTTTTACGTGGCGGCGGTCAGGAAAAAGGCATACGCAGCGGTACCGAAAACCTTTTTGGCGCAGTGGCCTTTTCAAAGTGTCTTAAACGTTATTATTTACGTACTATTATATTTGATGATGATACAGTCTATTCTTCTTACAGCCAGTATATTAAACAGACAGAAATAACAGACAGTTTTTTGAAGAACCTTTCTAGCCTTAATTGCTGCACAATCATTCCTCCCACAAGAATGGAAAACAAAGAGCTTTTTTCTCCCTACGTTGTACAGGCCGCCTTTAACAAAATCCCCGGCAACGTAATGCTCCGCGCCCTTGATTCAAAAGGCTTCTACATTTCAACCGGAAGTGCCTGTTCCTCAAAAAAAGCCGGCCGCCCGGTTCTGGAAGCAATGCACATTACCCCGGATTTACGCGAAAACTCTGTAAGATTCAGCTTTGGTCCACATACAACACAGACTGCTGTAAACGAATTGTTTGAAGCCGTAAAGGAAATACTTGCAACTTTTAAATCTTAAAGCATAGAAAAACTAAAAAGTATCTATATTGGTGTTTTCTTTATATTGTTTTTTTGCTCATCTTCACGTAAAATTATAGGTATGAGTAAAACAGATTCACAAAATGTTGCTGCTGCAGGCACAAATAACAATACAGACAATAAAACTAAAAAGAAAAAGCCCTTCATCTTACGATTCTTAAAAGGCCTATTGATTTTTCTGCTGGTAATCATTCTTTTAATTGCCGGCTGGATTGGTTTCTGCGCCTTCAACAAAACCGAAAGCCTCAACGCCATTCCTTCCGACTTTTCTGCCTACATTAGAACAGATTCCATCTGGGATGCTGTAGAACCGGTTCTTGATCTTAAGGCAGCGGACATTCTTCTGGCAAACGAACCACTAGTTACGTTCCGAGAAACCTTCCTGCAGCTTCGCGAATCAAAAATCAGAAATAATTATTTTGTTTCCTATGCACTTTCTCGCCGTGTAGATGCTGCCTTATATAAAGAAAACTCCTTCCTAGGTATTGTAGACATGGGCTTTCTTTCGGCCGCCACACGGTTAGCACCTGTAGTTTACCGTTTCTTCTCCATTCCTAATCTTGTATATTCAATTGCCGGAAACGAATCCTGCTTTGAATACCGAATGGACGATACAATTTACTACATCAAGCCTTACAAAAATCTTTTCATTGTAACTAACGACAAGGCAATTCTTCACACAAGCCTTACACTCAATAACGAAGCAAATTACTCAAAAGAACAGCTCAAGCTTCTTAAGCAGCCGCTTACCCAGCCGTTCAGAATCACAGCGGACGGAAACAAGCTGCTTTCACTTCTGGAAGAAGACAACCAGTACATTCAGACACTAACCCAGTCTCTTACAACAAACGAACTCAGTGAAATCAACTTTGGCATTACCGACAACGATATAGACATTTCCATAAAAATACCGTTTGAAGTTTCCGCTGAAAATAAAGACAAGCCTCTTGCAAAACTCGTTCAAAAAGATTCAAAGGTTCCAGTGCTGCTTAACAAGCTTCCAACCTCTGTTCAGTATTACACTTTCCTTACAGCGGGCAATCTTTCGGAATTAAAGGATGCCGCTTTTGAAGTATTTACCGACAAGCCGGAGCTTAAGAAAAAGTGGCAGGATGCCGGAAACATTTGCAAGATGATGTTTAAGGCTTCTCTTGAAGATATTCTCTTCAGCTGGACTGCCGATGAATATGCAGTTTTAGGAATAGAAGGAAAATCTGAACCTGTATTTGCAATAAAGGTTGCAGATGAAGTTAAACGCCAGTATATTTTCGATACAATTCTTTCTTCAATTGTGTTCAAGGCAAACAACAGTCTTCTGCTTGACGGAATTAGAATGCCACGCATTGAGTTCCCGGCCTTCCTGCAGACTCTGATAGAAGGCTTTGGCATAAATCTTCCAAAGCCATACTATATGGTAAAGGATGGCTTTGTTTATTTCTCACAATCACCTGAAAACCTTGCTGCTATAAATGCGGCAATAAAAAGCGGTGCAAAAATCAGCAAAAACGAAAACTGGCAGAAGGTTTCGGAAAAGCAGAACTCTCAATCCTCTGTAAGCCTTTTCTACGATCTTGAACGAAGCATTCCATTCTTTATTAAGAAAAAATCTACTGTTTCAGATATTCTTCAGCTCTACAATATTGGCCGTACCGATGTTATGATTCAAAATAATGTGCTTTATCTGACTTTACAGGCAAGCGCGTGCGAAACAAGCTCTACAACTCATATTCCTGGCTTCCCAATTGAACTTGAAACAAAGGCAATTCCGGCTCTTTACAAATCAAATTACGAAAAGAGCAAAATGGTTTATTGGCGAGAAAAGGATAATGTTAAGGGAATAAATATTCTGACTCTCAATATCATCAATAAAGAAATAAATAACCTCAGCTACATTATTCCGAACAGCAGCGAAAAAGATGAACAGGAGCTTTGGGCTCTTACAAAAGAAGGAAATGTTTATCTTCTAAACGGTAAGCTTGAAACTGCACAAAACTTCCCTGTAATAACCGGCGAAGCACCAACCTGCGAGCCAACCGTATTCAATGGCAAGCTTACCTATTTTGCAGCCGACGGACAGCTTGTTATGGTAAACACAAAAGGTGAAATATCACAAGCAGCAATTGACGTTATAAATGATATAAAAGCTCAGCCTAGCGTATATGAGAACAAGCTGTCGGTTTACGAAAAAGGCTTTACAGGTACAATTCATATTCTTGAAGAAACAGCATCAATTACAGAAACAAATCTTATTGAAGTTGAAGGTATTGCTTACGGTTCTCCTTGCATTGCAAAAATAGACAAGCAGCTGTACACAGCATTTATTACTCAAACAGGTGAGCTTACAGTCTGGGATTCAGCTTACAATATTGTACCGGGTTTCCCAATCAATATCGAAAATATTTTCTACACAAATCTTAAAACAGCAGGTAAATACTTTATCGCACTTTCTTCCGACGGTAACATTTACAGAATCAGTCTTTCAGGAGACGTAATTAATGTAAAGATTCCTTACCTTAGTGCAAGAAACGGCTGGATAACAATTTATGATTATGATGAAGACGGCACAGACGATATCTTTATCTGCGGCGATTCAAACGTAATCTATGGATTTAATGAAAATCTTGAATACCTGAACGGTTTCCCTCTCACAGGCTACGGCGAAATTGTCTTTGCTGATGTAAACGGAGACAAGCTTGAAGACTGTTTGGCAATATCAATAGATAATAAACTAAACGCATGGAAGGTCAGACAATGAAAAAAATAATTAAAAAAAGCTTTATTATTGCAGGCATTGTATACTGTTTTATGGCAGCTAATTTTACTGGCTGTACAAGTACACTCCAGGAAGATATTTTTGATACTACAGAAGCGTCAGCTGTTATGCTTGGTGCAATTTCTGAATACGAAGAAAAGTTTATTGTTTATGATGCTGAATATACAATGAAAGGAAAAATTGAATCTTCAGGTTTACAGGAACTTCATCTTAATATAGAAAACAAGCTTTCTCAGACACATGAGCCTGCCCTGCTCGCTCATCTTCAGGCAATGGACGGCTTACTTTATTACATGGAAAACAAAACAAAGAAAGCTCAAGATTTCTACAAGGAAGCAAAAACAAATCAGAGTGATGATATTTACGTGCTTCTGCTCGGAATCCGACTTGAAAAAACGGCTGATTCAAGCCTTGCAAAAATGAACGAGATTCTCAGCTATGATGGTAAAAACGGAACTATAATGCTTGAAAAAGGAAAAATGCTGTATAAAAAAAATCAGTATGATAAGGCTGTTGCCGCACTTGATACAGCATTCTTAATTTTTGATGCAGAAAAAAAGCCTAAATACAGAAAAGTTTATACACCTTTTAGAGATAATGTTTGGAAGCTTTATTCAGCAGGACTTGATGATTCTATTCTTTCCGGAACTCTTAAAGCTGCAGACTTAGCAAAACCTCTTACAAAAGACGTAATGCTCAAAATCACTATGGAAAACACAAAGCTGCTTGAAGACTTTACAGGCGGTGGAAAAATCAGCAATGCAGAGCTTACCAAAAAGCTTACTACGTACGGAGTCTTTTCTGCTGCAACAGATAAAGAAAATGCAGCTAACACAGCTTTTACAATAACAAATGCTAATGCAATTTCCCGAATTATGGCTGCAAGATACATCTGGAATCTGTATGTAAAATCAAAGGGTAAGTCCGAGCTTCTTACACGCTATTCTACCCGTTATGCTAAAATGAATAATCCTAAAAGTCCTATTAAAGATGTTGGTCTAAAAAACCCAGATTTTGATGCAGTAATGGGCGTTGTAGAAAATGAACTTATGGATCTCCCCGATGGCAAATCCTTCCAGCCTGATAATATTCTTACAGGTATAGATTTCCTGGCAATAATTAAGAAGGTGGAATAAAGTTGTTTCATTGTCCGGCTTGACCGGAGAATCTTGCCTCTTTACTTGAAAACTTTGTTATATTATGTTATTTTAAAGCAACATTTTCAGGGAAGGTTCTTTGCGTATTTTCTCTGATATCATCATTTTTTAAGGAGAAAACAATGGGTGCACGTGGAGAACTTTTTACTACCCAAGTCTATCTTGATAATCGTTCATATTTTTTCAATGTAAAAGAAAACCGAACAGGTGATGTATTCCTTCAGATTGTTGAAAGCAAAAACCGCGACGGCGCAGAAGCAGATCGCCATCAGATTGCTGTTTTTTCGGAAGACATGCAGAAGTTTTTACAGGGAATGGAAAAATCCCTTGATTTTATTGAGAAAAACCGAAAAGCTAAACAGAAAGCTGCAAGAGAAAAGAAAGCCGCTAAAGACGCAAAATACGGACACGGAACAGAAAAAGCTTCTGAAGCAGGTGGCAAAAAAGTTTACCGTATAAAAAAGGAAGGTGAAAAAACTCCTAAATATGATGACGGAATAAAACGCACCGGTAGAATCCATGTAGTAAGCAAGCTTCCGACAGAAAAAGAAACAGACAAAGAAGAATAGTTTCTTAATATTTAAACGTCATTCTTTGAATTGGTGAAGGGCCTATCTTATGGCAAACAGCTCTATGCTCTGCCGTGGGATAGCCTTTATTCTTTTTATAGCCGTATTCAGGATACAGCTTATCCATTTCAATCATAATTTTATCACGACAGGTTTTTGCAAGGATTGAAGCTGCCATTACACTCGGATATTTACCGTCTGCTTTTGGTTCACAAACACACGGCACAGGAACTTCAGGACAACGAGTTCCGTCGGTAATCCCGCTTATATTTATTTTAGAACAATCTATTCTATTAGCAGCACACCATTCGGGCAGCTTTTCCACCATTTCTTCATAAGCAAGCTTCATGGCAAGCATACTCGCTTGTAAAATATTTATTTCATCTATTTTTTTGTGGTCAACAATTCCAATTCCCCAGCAGGCTTTTTCTTTAATAACACCCTCAGCCAGTTCACGCTTTTTCTCAGAAAGCTTTTTAGAATCATTAAGAAGTTCTGTTGGAAAATTATCAGGAAGAATTACTGCACCCGCACAGACCGGTCCAGCAAGCGGTCCCCTGCCCGCTTCATCAAAACCGACAACTAGAATCCCGGTCCCGCTTGTAATTGCAGCTTCCTTAAAATCCGAAGTATTCATTATTCTGCTCTTTTACACTTGAAGCGGCATCCTTAAATACAGGATTTGCATTTTCCGTTTTTCTAAGCTCAGCCTTAAACGAATTGTCGCTTACTGTTCCACGTACAGAGAACAATTCTGCAACGCGTCCCTTCTGACCAATAACCTTAAAGGAATTGTTTTTAAGAGTAATATCGCCTTCGTTCAAAGAAAGACACACTCCCGTTTCTGCAGTAATGTTCACAGAACAATCGCGTAAATTGATTTTAGTTTTTACACCGGAAATGCACGAAGTATAAACCTTTGCACTTACAACCATTATGTTTTTGCTCATTTTTATTGAAGAATTGTAGCTGTCTATAAAGGTTCCATTTCTGCCAAACTGTGTAGAAATCTGGCAGTTTGCTAGATTAAGCACTGCATTTTCAAGCTTAAAAATATGAGAGCTTCTGTTGAACGCTTTATCACTTGAATAATCAGCTTCAATTCGGCAGCCGTCAATTGAAAACGAAGCATTTTTTACAACAATTGCGCTGTCTTTATTAAAGATAAGGCTTGCATTTCCGTCATTAACAATCTCACAGTTAGAAAGGAACGAAATCTGTTCATCCGGCATTTTTAGAGGTCCCTTTACACGGAGTCTTGCATAGCGACCGTTATTTACAGGCTCAACACATTGTAAAATTGAAGTAAACGGTCTGTCTGCCGTGCCGTCTGCAATAGAAGAATCTGCGGTTTCATCAAAATAATAATTATACTGGTCTATAATTACGCTGTATTCAGAAACACTTCCCTTGTTCTTGCCGTTTTCGGAATATGCCCTTACCTTATAGTAAGCGGCACCTTCTCCCTGAGGTTCAAATAAAAGTGATATTGAATTAGAATCTGATTTTTTCCAGGCCGACATTTTTACCTGATTAAACAATCTGTCGTCCGGTGAATAAATTGAGCTTCCATCCTTTATGAAATACGGAAAGCTTGTTGCAATATAAAGATCACTTCCCTGTTCACCATTAATTGTTACCTTTACAGGATTACGCGAATAAAATGACTGTGCAGAGCTTTTTATTTCAGGCAAAGCCGGAGGACGTTTATTTATGCTGTACGAAACCTTAGTCTTTCCCTGATAAACTGCATTAGAAAAAATGCCCACCTCTACTTCGCCCTGAGCATTGTCTCCGTAGAAGGTATCTATTCCAAAGGTTTTATAAAGCTCCTGATAATCATAATCAGAATCCGAAAGTAAACTGAACGAATAAGAGCTGTCACCGTCAAACGAATATATTGTTGCGCCATATTCATCCTGAGACTTTACAAGTTCCGGTTTTGGAGGAAGCACAAAATATTCAATAGGATTTCCAAACTCATAATCAACACTCTGCCAGGAAATCATATGGCTTGTATTTCTGCTGACTTTACGCGGTTCCTTTGGCTGGCCCCAGTATTCAGAATCAACCTTGTAAATAAGGTTCTGGTCTGTGAAGGTGATGGTATCCCAATCGGTTATATAAAAAGGAACATCTCTTCTGGAGTAAGCGCCCGCATTCTGTGGAAAGGTTTTGATTATGAATCGCCACTTTCTGTAGCTCATCTGATCGTAAAGGACACATGGAATATATCTTATAAGCACAGATTTATCTGAAATAACAAGTCTTTGTCCCTGAATAAAGGAATCCGGTGGAAGTCCAAAGCTGTATAATAAATCATCAGGAATTTCAAGCTCTGTTCCAGAGGTATAATTATAAACTCCAGAATCATAAAAACTTTCTATAAAGGAACGGTAAGGTGTATTTATAGCTTCATCCTGATGTACTGTAAAATTAATTTTTGTTTCGATTTTTTTCTTGCCTACTTTTTTTATTCGCAGGGTAATTTCACCTGTCAAATCTATAAGAACAGGACCATCGTAGGCAAAGCCAAAGGCTTCCGGATCTGCACCATTCAAAGAATAATAATATTCGCCGTTATCATCATTATCGATTATGAGCATCTGCTTATTGCACCAGTTTCCTTCAACAGGACTAAGCACCTTTATTGTTGAAGAACCGGTACTTTGAGCATTAATAGCAAAAGCGAGAAAAAAACAAATGACAACAGCAAAGATTTTTTTCATTAAACTATTTATTTCCTAAATATGGATCAAGAACTTCTATAAGCTCAGGATCATTTTTAAAGTAATAATTTTCCAGTTCTTCCTTAGACAAGCCTACAAGCTCATGACTCATATAATGAATCCAGCGGTTTTCCTCAGGCTTTGTAATTTCAAACTTGCGGCAATAATAATCAGGCTGAATAGGAAGCTGCTCTTTATAATAAGTAAAATATTTGTAATCGTGAACAACAACCTTTATGTCTTCACGAGGAATACCACGGCTGTTCATAAGAGTTTCTACCAGACAGTTAATTGTTCTGCCTGAATCAAAAATATCATCTATCAGAAGGATTTTGTCTCCCGGTCTGAGATTCTCTGGTGGATAAGTCCAGCCGTCAATAAAAACCTTTGTATGCTGAGCAATATCTGAATATGAGCGTGCAACAACACCGGCGTATAAAACCGGATGAAAATGCTTTACCTTTGCCAGAATCTTAAAATATTCGCTGATGACGTTTGCCATATAAGCGCCGCCACGCAAAGAACAATAAATTACATCAGGGAAAAAATTATCCTTGTATATTTTATTTGCAAGCTTCAGTGCATTGTTTCTAACTGTTTCGTATTCCAAAAACTCTTTTATCATATTTTCCTCACACTTATTTATCTTACTATTATAAAATAAAACGTTATCTCATACAACAAAATCTTTTTCTGTTATAATTCTGCACCCAAGCTTGTCTAAATCGCTTTTATTATGGCTGATGATGATGAGAGCTCTGTTTTCTGTTTTTATAATTTCTTTTGTAAACTCTATAAGCATATTTCTTTTTTCATCATCCTGAGAATGAAATGGTTCGTCCATAAGTAAAAGCTTCCCAGGATAAATAAACGCTCTTGCAATTGCAACTCTTTGTTTTTCTCCACCGCTGAGTTTTTCGGGTATACTGTTAAGCTTGTCCTTAAGAAAAAGCTTTTCCAGAATTACAGCAGCCTTTTCACAAGCTTTTTCTTTACCGTACATTTTTTCTACAGGAAGCGTAACATTTTTCAACACAGAAACAGACGGTATAAGCCGCGGTTCCTGAAAAACATACGAAATTGTAAGCTTTTCCTGTTTTATAAGCTTTCCTTGTGTTTTAATAATTCCATTTCTTTCTGCATTCTGAGGCATTATGTCTGCAAGCCAGTTTAAAAGTGTTGTTTTTCCAGTACCGGTTGGCGCAAAAATGCCAAGCCTGTCATTATCAGCAACAGAAAGATTAAAATTACGGAAAAGAGTATTTTCTTCCTGCATAATCGTAAGATTTTCTATTTGCAAAAGAGGTTGATTATTCATCATCATTTTTTCAAATACCTCCTTACAAAAATTGCAAAAAGCTCCTGAAGGAAAAAGCTGAACGCAACAAGAATTATAGCCGCTGCAAGCACATAAGCCGATTCAAGGTGAACCTGGTACCGCTGAAGCAAAGTACCTGTTGCATTTATCGGCAGACTTAAAACCTCGCCAGCCACTACAACCTTCCAGGTAAGCCCGAAAGCCGAAACCGCAGCATTCAGTATAAAAGGAATAGCAGCCGGAAGCTTTATATAATAAAAAATATCTTTACCGGAAAGATAAAAGCACTTAGCCATATCAAGCAACTTTTTATCTGAGGAAGAAAGACCTGTAACTACCGAGGTAATCATAATCGGTAAAGTCATAAGCACAGAAACAAAAATCGGTACTGTGTTAGATTTGAACCAGAACAATACAATAAGGATAATTGCGGCTACCGGTGTTGCCCTGATTATTGCAATAGGAAGCTCAAACAATCTTTTACAGAAAGTGGACAACGCACAGACTGTTCCAAGCATTATTCCAAGCACAACAGAGATTCCAAAAGAAATTATACAGCGCAAAAAAGTGTGCAAAAAGCTGTTCCAGAACTCAGGATTTTTAAACAGCTTTCCCATAGCGGCTGCAACCTCCGAAGGATAAGGCAAAATAAGAGCTGAGCTTGTTTTTTTAGCGGCAATTATCCAGATAATAAAAATTAGCGAGATTGAAAAAATATACGAAATGTACTTTTTAAGCTTTTCTTTATTCAGCTTATCTGAAGTAGAATCCGTCATCAGGAAGTTTTCCGCCTATAGAAGCTTCGTCGTTAGCAAGGAAAAGATTAAGCAGACTTTCAGCATCCTTTCTTGCATATTCTGAAGAAACAAAAACGTAATTTGCTTTTGGAATTGAAGTTGAAACTACACCTGCAGCAAGTCCAAAATCAAGCTTTTCGCAAAGCTCACCTGCCTTCTTTGGATATCTTATTGTCTGATTATATGATTCTTCGTATTCAGCAAGAAAAGCATCAAGCAAATCTTTGTTTTTTTCGGCAAAAGATTTTCGAGCAACCAGCACCGTAAGCGGATAAGTGCTGTCCTTTCCTGCAAAATATTCGTATTCACTCTGAAGGTCAATTGCAGCAACAACATCCTTTGATTTCATTCTTGCAATTGTAGCAAAAGGCTCTGGGACAACGGCATACTGTATTTTATCTGCAAGCAGTTGTGGTACTATCTGAGCTGTTGGAATTGAAAAAGAAAGTGTTACTCCGTCGTGCGTATTTACATTTAGTTCATTTTTTTCAATAAGATATTTGAACATGTATTCCGGAGTTGCGCCTTGTCCTGCAACATAAACAGTTTTTCCTTTTAAGTCTTCAAAGCGTTTTACATCCTTGCTTTTTGTAATGAGCGTAAGGTTTCCGTTTCCTGTAATTCCACAGCAAACAATTGCACCGGAAGAATTATAAACCTTTGCAGCAACATTTAGAGGCATAAAGCCTATGTCAATTTCGTTTTTAAGCATTTTAGGAAGAAGTGCCGGAACATCAGCAAATTTTTGGGTAGTTACCTTTGCTCCTTCAATTTCCTTATTATTTTCTATTAAAAAAGCTGCAGGAATACAGCTTGGTCCGTTCAAAAGACCAATACGAATTACATCCTCTGCAAAAATATTTACAGAAAGTCCTAATATAAATAAGAAGAGTAAAAGCTTTTTCATTGTATAACACTCCAAAGTCCGTACAGGGAGTTACCGGCTTCGTTTATTCGCAGGCTCAATAACTTGAACAGACTGTTTTTCTTTTGTTTCTGTTTTACTACTTTTCAGCCTTACTTTCAACTTGTTTTTTACACATTCTACAACAACAAGGTCGTTATCCTTATTTTTATTTGTAAGAATTGCCATTGCAAGCGGGTCTTCTATTTCTTTTCGGATAAGCCGTTTCATAGGGCGGGCACCCATAGAAGGATTGTAGCCGTTTTCTATAAGGTACTCCATTGCCTTCTTTTTTACAGATATTGTAAGCTTTTTCTCTGCAAGTCTCTGGGCCAGTTCTTCAATCTGAAGTCCGGCAATTTTAGAGATTTCTTTTTTGCTGAGTGCGTCAAATATAATTACATCGTCAATTCGGTTCAAAAGCTCCGGATTTAAAAGCTTTTTAAGCTCGTTCATTGCGCTTGCTTTTATTTCTTCGTAAGGCATTACTCCTTCTAAAGTTCCAAAACCAACACGGCCTTCGTTTGTAATCTGTCGGGCACCGGCATTACTTGTCATAATTATAACTGTATTTCTAAAGTTAACTGTATGGCCAAGGTTGTCCGAAAGCTCACCTTCTTCTAACAGCTGTAAAAGCAGGTTGAAAATATCGGGGTGGGCTTTTTCTATTTCATCCAGCAGAACAACGGAGTATGGGTGACGACGAACCTTTTCTGTAAGCACGCCGCCTTCTTCATAGCCGACGTATCCCGGAGGAGCTCCAACAAGGCGGCTTGCGGTATGCTTTTCCATAAAGTCGGACATATCAATTCGGATAAGAGAATCTTCTGTACCAAACAAGTATTTAGCAAGTGCTTTTGCAAGCTGAGTTTTTCCAACACCGGTAGGTCCTAAGAAAATGAACGAACCAACAGGATGTTTTGGAGAAGAAATACCGGCTCTGCTTCGTCTGATTGCGTCAGAAATAATTCTTACTGCATCATTCTGTCCGATTATGGTGTTATGAAGCTCATCTTCCATCTTTATCATTCGTTCAGTTTCAGAAAGGCTCATTTCGTGAAGCGGAATACCTGTAATGTCACTGATAATTTTTTCTACATCAGCTGCAGTCACAAGTTTTGACTTAGAAACTCTGTTTTTTTCCAGAAAATCCGAATACAAAGCAAGCTTTTGTCTTAATTCAATAACTCTGTCTCGAATATATGATGCCTTTTCATAATCCTGATCTTCAATAAGGATTCGTTTTTCTTCCTCAAGCTCCTGCTTCATTTTTTCAAGCTCTGCAAGCTCGGAAGGTTTTTCTTCCTCCTGAATCTTTTTAGCAGCACCTGCTTCATCAAGGATATCTATTGCTTTATCAGGAAGCACTTTTTCCGGCAGATAACGCTTTGAAAGTCTAACAATGCTTGGAATTACATCATCAGAATAAACAACATTGTGATATTTTTCGTACTGTTCTTTTACACCTTCAAGAATCTCTTCTGCATCCGAAGAATCAGGCTCTTCAACCTTAACAACCTGGAATCTTCGTTCAAGTGCCATATCTCTTTCAATATGCTTTGTATATTCTTTAGTTGTTGTTGCACCAATTATCTGTATTTCACCGCGTGATAATGAAGGTTTCATTATATTTGAAGCATCCATTGTACCTTCGTTTCCACCGGCACCAATTATTGCGTGAAGTTCATCTATAAAAAGAATGATATCTTTATTTTCCTGAAGCTCGTTCAGAATCTTTTTCATTCTTTCCTCAAACTCACCTCTATATTTTGTTCCGGCAACAACAGAGGCTAAATCCAGGGAAAGGATTCTCTTTTTAAGTAATTCCGACGGAACTTTGCCTTCTGCAATTTTTTCTGCGAGTCCTTCTACAATTGCGGTTTTTCCAACTCCAGGTTCACCGGTAAGCACCGGATTATTTTTATTTCTTCTTGAAAGAATCTGAATAATTCTGTGGATTTCCTTACTTCTGCCTACAACAGGATCAAGCTTGCCTTCTCTTGCCATTTTTGTAAGGTCACGGCAGAACTCCATCAAATAAAGCTCTTTCTTTTTCTGCTGGCTTTTATCTGAATACATCGGCCTTCTTTGATTCTGTTGATTTTGACTGTTCTGCTGATTTTTTCCGTTTTCTGTACCATTTAAATCAAAGGAATTAAAATATTCGTTTACTTCATCGGAGAAAAGGCTCTTAAATACTGTATCAACAAGGTTTTCTGCCTGCTTCTGCCTCATAGAAGAATTCTTTTCGTTCTGGAGATCTTGTACCATATAACGAACATCTGTCATTGTATAATCAGCCGCAGCAAAAAAACGAGAGGTTATACTGCCCTCTTCCCGGATTGCCGCAAGAAGAAGATGTTCTGTACCAATATAATCATTTTGAAGTGCATTAGATTCAATTCCCGCAATATCGAGCAGCTGCTGATAGCGATGACTTAGAGGAAGCTTTTCTAACGTTGGGATTTTTGGTTCATTTTCAAAATATTTCTCTATTATTCTCTGCAATTCGTTTGGATCGAGCATTAAACTGTTAAAAACCAGATATCCCAATCCATCTTGTTTTTTTATAAGCGCAAGTATTACATGCTCAGGCAAAAGCTGTTTACTTCCAAGCTTTCTTGCCTCATCCTGTGCCAGTACAGCAATTATTTCTTTTGCACGAGGAGAAAAATTCTTCATTATCAGTCACCTCAATATATTGTCTTTATATTATCGTCAGAAGGGGCCAAAATCGGCACTGTAAGTTTATGCTTTTCGTAAAATATCAAGAGGCTTTTCTTTGCCTGCTTTTACGGCCGGAATAACAGAAACTATAAGAGAAAGCAGGATTGTAGCACCCGCAATTAGTAATATCTGTGCAAATGGCAAGTCTACAGGAATCTCCTGCAGATAATATGCCGGATCCATAAGCTTTATTGCAGTTATTTCGTTTGCAGGAACACCCTTTATCAAATATCCAACCTTAGCAAACATATTAACAATTCTTTCTATAAACTGAACAATCTGATTGGCATTTACAGAAGCTAAAAGTCCAACTGGAAGACCAAGAAGGACTCCTCCACTACCGCAAGCCATACCTGTTATAAGGAAAGACAGTGTTATACCGGATGGCGACGCACCAAGACTCTTCAAAATTGCGATTTCTTTTCTTCGTTCCATAACAAGCATAACAATTGCCGAAGAAACATTTATGGAAGCAACAAGTACAATCAACATCATTATGAATACGAGCATAACCTTTGTTGAAGAAAAGTTTTCAAACTCTGCAGCATGAACCTGATCCCATCTGTAAAAGTTTGCATAACGCCCAAACTGCTTCTGCATAAACCGCTGGATTCGGACAAGCTCTGTTGCAAAAGCGTCTGCGGTTTCAATCATAACTGTATAATTTGCTGTATCGAGCGAAAGATAAGAATAGGCATTTTCAATCGGGATAAATACCCAGAGTGCGTCGAGCTCCTGATACCCCGAAGTAACAATTGCACAAACCTTAAAAGAAGAAAGCTTTGGAGAAACCTTTCCATTAGAGGTTTTAGTTGTAATTATTCTAAAGCTGTCTCCCGCATGAAGATTAAGGGTTTCTGCCATTTTCTGGCCTACTATTGCAGGCTTTACAGCTTTATCGTTATCGGGGGAATTAACATAATCTTCTACAGAGCCTTCCGTAAATGTAAAAAGCTTTACAAACGCAGGATTCTCTGTAAAAATACTTTTTTCCATTGCCCTTATTTGAATGCCTGTTCGCATTGATTTTCCGGCCGCAAGCGCTGTAACGCTCACTTCTGGATAAGTGTTCAAAACACCATCAACCTTTTTAAGCTCGTTTGCATACGTACGGAAATCTTCGGCAGAGCTCACTTCCTTTATTGTAGAAGCAACATAAGCCTGAATATGACTTGACGACAAGCCTATAATTCTTTCTGTCATTCCGTTAATCATTCCATTGGAAATTGAAAGCACAACAACAAGCGGAACAATACTTAAGCCTATGCATAGCAGCGCCCCGAAAAGACTTCTTCGTGCCGAAGATTTCTTTTCTGTTTTTGGGAAAATAAGAGAACGTGCAAATTTTAAAGAGGCTTTAATCGTCATTATCTTGCTTCCTGTAACTTCCCGTTTACAATTTTATAACAAACATCGCCCTTTTCTGCCAGCTTCATATCGTGTGTAACAAGCAGTAGAGTTTTTTTATATTTTTCCACCATAGAGAATAAAAGGTCTCCAATCATAACTGCATTTGCAGGATCAAGATTTCCGGTTGGTTCATCGGCGAGAATAAGAGACGGCTCATTTATAAGGGAACGCGCTACCGCAACACGCTGCCTTTCTCCACCGGAAAGCTGAGACGGCAGATGATTTTTTCTGTCGTAAACTCCTACATCGGCAAGCAGCTGTTCTGCCCTTTCCACAGCAGCTTTTTTATTAACTCCAGCAATATACGCAGGCATATAAACATTTTCAAGCGCAGTAAAATCCTTAAGAAGATAATGAAACTGGAAAATCAATCCAAGAAAAACAGAACGGTATTCTGCAATTTCATTTTCCTTAAGCTTTCCTACATTCCATTTTCCTGCAATAACAGTTCCAGCAGTAACTGTGTCTATACCGCCAATTACATTTAGCAGCGTGCTTTTACCGCTACCGCTTTCTCCTGCAATTACAATCTTTCGGCCTTCCTGTACAGTAAGATCAAGGTCTTTAAGAATTGTAAGTCGCTCGCTGTCTGTTACGTAAGTTTTTTCCAGTCCTTTGATTTCGATAATATTTTTTTCTTCAGCGTTACTCATCGTGTAAAACCTCCGCTACTGTAAGCTTTAATACATTTTTGCTGGCGGCCCACGATGCAAACAAAGGAGCTGCCACTCCGAATAAAGCAATCATCACTACCTCTGAAAAAAAGATTCTGGCAGGAATGTTTGCGTAAACTGCATAAGTTGAGTTCTCCTGAACAAACATAAGGTTCTGCGGAGAAAAAATTGCTGTAAAAAAATACTGTACATAGAACATACAGCTTGAAGCAAGATTAAAAACAAACTCGGTGTTTATACTTATAAGAAGTCCAAGAATAACGCCGGCAAGGGCTCCGATAGCACCGGTTGTAAAGCCCCTCATAATAAAAATTGATTTTATTTCGCTGTTTCTGGCACCAATTGCAGAAAGAATTGCAATTTCACTTCGCCGTTCAAAAACAAGCCTTCGCATACCGTTATAGATATTGATTCCGACTACTACAAAAATAAGCGCAACAAGCAGCAGAAGCATATTTTTTTCTATTCGTAAGGCACCAAAAAAAGTTTTATTGTAATCGCGCCAGGACTGAAGTTTTCCTTCCTTCAGCTTTTTCTGCAATACGGAAACAGTGTGCATATCATCATTTCTGTTTTTAAGCTTAATGCCATACGTTTTCTTTGCAGATTCGCCAAAATGTTTTTCACCATCTTCAAGATTAATAAAACAATATGTACTATTGATTTCAGAATAACCGGAAGTATAAATACCCGTTACCTGAAAGTTTCTGTCATCGGAAAAAAGGCTTACATCACTTCCGCCGCTCAGCACTAAAAGATTTACAGTATCGCCAACGTCAACACTCAACTTTCTGGCAAGAGAAGAACCCATTACAATAGAATCCGGCTCAGAAAGATTAAAGCTGCCATTCGTAATTTTCAGCTGTTCATAAAAGCCTTTATCCTGCGTATAAATGGAAGGGCTAACAGCTCTGATGATTGCTGCATTTTCCCTTCCGCGTTTACCGGTCATAAGAGTCTGGGCTTCATAAAAAGGAGTTACCGAAAGGATGTTTCTGTTTTCGCTGCACAGGTCGTACAGTTCCTGTTCTTTTTCAGCTGGCAGCTCCGTTACCCTCAAATGATACGAAGAGATTTCCATAATCGCATCTATAAAGCTCATCTGAAAACCGTTCATTACACTCATAACTACAATCAGAGTCATAACGCCAAAACAGATTCCAAGCGTAGCTAGCACCGAAGTTACAGCCGACCTGCCCTTTCTGTCTACACGGGCAAAACGTTTTGAAACTTCATGAATCCATTTTAAGTTAGAAATAAAACTCTTTTCAGAACTTTTTTCACTCATAAGTTTTTACCCTCTTTACAAGACCACCGACCGTATAAACATCCTTAACCTTTTTATTATTTTCATAATAAGTAGTCAGAACGAAATCATCTTCAAAATATATTTTTGTTGTGTAATCATTCTTTGCAGTATGCTCTGTTCTGATTTTCAGCTTACCGTCTTCATAATATTCATAAATTGGTGGAATCTCATCCTTGTCAGAATCGTCACTCTTTCCACCCTTTTTAACCTTCTTTTTATCATAAACGTACATCTGCTCTTTTGCATTCTGCTTTACAAGGACACCTTCTTTATATTCATTATCAACACCCTGTTCTCTTACAAGATTACCGTCCTCATCATATTTCCAGTTCATTTCAGATTTCAAAAGTTTCTGTTCGCCAAAGAAAAAATACGTTCTGTTTTGAGTTGCATGTCCCTTACTGTCATAACGAATATCAAGCTCTTTTTCCGGAGATTTTACAATTCTTCTGCTTGCCTTGTCGCTTTTTCCTTCGTAAAAATATTCTTCTTCAAGTTCAATATTTGAATCTTCAATGCTTACAATTTTCCAGGTTTCTTTTTTAATGATTCTGAATTGTGCATCGTAAATATTTCTTACAACCTTTTCGCCGTAAGAATGAATTACAACAGATTTTCCAAGCTCTGACTGCGGAACAAAGATTTCCTTACCATATTCAAGGCTCCTAAGTCTGTTCATGGAATCTGTAAGTAAAACCTCTACAGCAGGCACATCCGGACTGGAGTCTTCTGTTTCAGCATTAGATTTATTTTCAGATTCCTTACCGGCACCAGTTTCACCAGTTTCGTTCTCTGCGTTTACTTCTTCCTCTTCTTCTGGTGATTTTGATTCGGCTTCGTTTGAATCTGAATCACCCGCTTCTGTGTTTTCAGCAGCTTCTTCGGAAAGAAGTTTATCTTTATCAGGAAGCTCTTCTATAGGAGGCTGCACCTCCATATCATTTTCCAGCAAATCAAGCAGCTCGTTTGCAAGTCTTTCTTCTTCAACTGCCATAACTACACTTTCGACCCAGTTTCCGGTATCAAAATCTGAATAATTAAACGCATAGCAGTCAAGCTTACCTTTACAAAGCGGATAGTATTTTTCTATAAGATAGAGCGATTCGCCGTTTTCAAGAGTGTGCCTGAAAAAAAACTTATCAAGCCGCTCCGGATAATAAAAGTTACCGACGTTTCTTTCCGGTTTTCCTGTTTTGTGTTTTAAGGCCATCTGGAAAATTAATTCCTGAGCTTCGGTTGGCGTTTTAGAAAACGAAAGCTTTTTACGAGAACAAGAAACTGTCAGCACTCCCGAAAAAATCAGAAGCAGAAAAAAAAGCTTTCTCATAATCCTAAGAAATCGTCCACATACTTTTCCGGATTAAAAAATCCTATATTTTCGTATTTTTCGCCGGTACAGATAAAGGCAACAGGAATACCAAGCTCCCTGCCGATAGTTACAGCAACTCCACCCTTTGCGGTAGAATCGTACTTTGTCATAATCACTGCATCAACATCTACAGCTTCGTTAAAAACCTCTGCCTGACGCAGCGCATTCTGTCCGGTTGTTGCATCAATTACAATTATTTTTTTATAGCAGCCTTCATCCGCCTTTGAGCGGCAGGTTTTATCTATTTTCTGAAGCTCACGCACAAGGTTTTCCTTGTTATGAAGTCTTCCCGCTGTATCTGCAAGAACAAGTCCCGGTCCTTTTGCACGAACAGCTTCAGCTGCATCGTAAACTACAGCAGAAGGATCTGAACCATGCTGATGACTTACTACACGAACCCCAATTCTGCTGCCGTGCAAATCAAGCTGTTCAATAGCTGCCGCACGGAATGTATCTGCACTAGCAAGTACTACATTATCAAAGCCGGAATCCTTGTAGTATTTTGCCATTTTAGCAACAGAGGTTGTTTTTCCAACTCCGTTTACACCAAGAATCATCCAGACGTTAACCTTATCCTTTTGAGGAGCCAGTTCAACAGCCTTTACGTTTGCAAGCAGCAGCTTTTTCAGTTCCTGTAAAATCTGATCCTGCTCACGGATTTTATTGTCTGAGCAGATTTTCTGAAGCTCATCAACTATTTCATAAGAGGTTTTAGCCCCAATATCTCCCTCAACAAGCAACTCAATCAATTCATCATAAAAATCATCAGATATTGCCTGTTTTTTAGAAAACAATGCTTTTAATTTTTCACCAAAAGTTTTTTTCATTCATCTGCCTCTTTAGACTTTTTCTTATTCTTTTCATTCTTTTTTTTCGGCTCTGCAGGAATTACGCTGTCTGCCGCTATAAAGTATCTTACAAGATTATATACAAACCAGGTACCACAGCCGATTGCAATTGCAGAAGTTACCTTTGAACCAACATCCCATATACCGGCACCATTTGTTGTATCTTTTCTTGCATTATACTGTCCCTTTGCAACAAAATGTGGAATCAGCGAAATCATAAGGATACTGTACGAGTTGTACATTTTCCGTCTGTATTTTTCTATATAATCATTTCTGTCAAACGGCTTTGCATTTATTTCCAGCGTAGAAAGATTTGTAATCATGTTTTCAGGGATATAGAAAAAAGCTGCTTCTCCATTTTCCGCAACAAACTGACCAAGAACAACATCGCCGTTTATAGCAATAATTGATTTTCCATCGTCAGTTTTAGGTACAGCCAGTCCATTCTGATAGAATACACCATCCAGCTCTTTTTGCTGTGAAAGATATATTTCGCCCTGCACAGAAGGTTCAAGCTCAACCTCAACAAGATATTTTTTATTACCATTAAAGAAATAAGTTGTACCTGCTGTTCTGTAGTTTTCCGAAACAATCTGTACAAAATGAACTCCGGAATCGAGTGTTATAAGCTCACCCGTATTCTGGTAAATTACTTCATCTATATAAACAATTGCTTTTTTTGCAGCTTCAGGTGGCGTTATACTCACATAAAGAGAGATTGGAAGAGAGTTTGTTACGGCAGGAATAAAGCCTTGTGCAATACTGTCTGCAATTAAATCCAGCTCGTCTATAGCTCCTGCTTCGGAAACTGTAGCAATAACATTAGCTCCCGGGTACACTCTTAAAGATGCGGTTACAAAAACATAATCTCCATAAGTAGTAATTTGACCGTATATAAGAGCATTTATTTTTTTAGAAAGCATTTCGTCAGAAAAAGCCTTACTTTCATAATCTGTATTTTGTAAAGCAGTTGAACGTGAATAAAGTCCTGTACCTCCGGAACCACTGCTGTACGGAGTTATTTTTTCAATAATCTGCTCTTCTTCATCTTCGAACACATTCTTAAAAAAGGTTTTGTATTCATCAAACGTTTTCCGTAACTTGCCGGCATTATCTTCTTTATAAACCTCTTTTTCACTATTGCCGGTTGAACCTTGTGAAAAAAGTTTATCTCTTATTTCTTTCTGCTGCTCAATATTTTCGTCAATCTTATCTTTTATTTCCTGAATCTTTTTTTCTTCGTCAGCAATTTTCGTCTTAAGCTCCCTTTCCGTATAATTTTCCAGAACAAGAGCATCTCTTTTTTTTATTGCATTAGAAAGCTGAAGAAATAGAGAAAGCCTGTCGTTTTTCAGCTTATACGTTTCGCGTTCATAGTTTTCATCTGAAGGGATTTCCCGGTAAAGTGAAGTACCAAGCTTTTCAAGGATTCTTCCAGGAATATCGACAACTAAAGCATTAGAGATTGAATCTGTTTTGTTTTGTGTAGACTCAAACTGCTCTGCAGCCACAATCCAGTTTGTATTATCTGCCGCAAAGCACAATACACCGAAGAGAAAAACAATAATTGAAACTGTAAGTTTTTTTAATGAAAAACTATACCTCTTCATCATCGTCGCTTCCACCATCCATTGGAAGACCCTTCCATTTAGCTACAAGATAAGCGTTCATAAAATCGTCCAGATCGCCATCCATTACACCCTGAATATTTCCTACAGAATATTTTGTACGGTGATCTTTTACCATTGTATAAGGACAGAAAACATACGAGCGTATCTGACTGCCAAAGGAAATATCCTTTTTTTCTGCCGCAAACTTTGAGTTTTCCTTTTCCTTTTGTTCCCTGTAGTATTCGTAAAGCCGAGCCTTAAGCATGCTCATACAAGCCTGACGGTTGAAAATCTGGCTTCGTTCTGTCTGGCACGCAACTACAATTCCTGTTGGAATATGAGTAAAACGCACAGCTGAATCAGTTTTATTTACGTGCTGACCGCCTTTACCACCAGCCCTGTAGGTATCTATTCTTAAATCCTCAGGCTTTACTTCAACTTCAATTGTATCATCCAGCACAGGATAAACATACACAGAAGCAAAGGAAGTGTGACGGCGTGCATTTGAATCAAACGGACTTATTCGTACAAGGCGATGAATACCGCCCTCGCCCTTAAGATAACCGTAAACATAATCTCCCGTAATTTGAATTGTAATTGATTTTATTCCACCCTCTGCTTCAAGCTCGTCAACAACTTCAGTCTTAAAGCCGTGTCTTTCACACCAGCGAAGGTACATTCTGCTGAGCATAAAAGCCCAGTCACAAGCTTCAGTTCCACCGGCTCCCGCATGTACAGTAAGATAAGCATCATTCTGGTCAACTTCGCCAGAGAGAAGATTAAGTATATTAAGTTTTTCAAAGGTTGATTTTGCAGAATCGTACATTGAGCGAACTTCTTCTTCATCAGAAGGTTCCTGTGATTCAACGGCAAGCTCGAACATCGTATCCAAATCATCCATATCAGAAAGGAGTTTTCTCCACGGTTCAACACGATTTTTAAGCTTTTTAATTTGTGACATGACTTTTTCTGCAGCTTTAGGATCATCCCAGAAGCCCGGTTCACCAGTAACAGCCTCTTTTTCGGCAATGGCCTTATCTATGGCATCGGAGTCAAAGACGCCCCCAAACATTCATGATTTCTTCGCGTAACTGTTCGATTGGTATTTTTATTTCTTCTAACATAATAGCGTAAGATTACCACAAAAAGTTGAAAAATAAAAGAGCAACCCAAAATCAGGATAAAGTGAAAGAATAAAAGGATAAAAATTGTGATGATTCTAAAAAAAATAGCTACCAGTCGAGTAACGTCTTTGAGAACCACACGCTAGCGTGTTACGCGCTGTTGTGCCTTGTAATTATATACGTTTGCCGCTAAAGCGGCAGCACAACAGAGCGTTTCTCAAATCCGTTCCTCTCCTTCTCGCTATTTTTTTTACACTATTTCTTCACTATTTCTTCACTACTTTTTTATCCTAT
>JAEEGL014977881.1_pt1 | contig 22876 bp, 19 predicted proteins | sample 9134231 | NCBI WGS metagenome assembly JAEEGL01 (sample SAMN16246548, study PRJNA631951) | gut metagenome | biome: gut microbiome; feature: rumen; material: fiber-attached | host: Bos | place: Iran: Karaj | collected 2018-10 | reverse complement strand
AGAAAAACCATCGCATCACATGCTGGACGATGATATTTTTTTCCGTTTCCCGCCAGTCAGCAGTCCGCATTTCCGCACCGAGACGTTCACACCGAAGTTGTCGCCGATGATGTCGCCGACATCAAGGCCCACTCCTGCCGTTGCTGACCATCCGCGAAGTTTCGGGGACAGCGGGGTATAGGTGCATTCAGCAAGGAAATTCAGCTCATGCTCTTTCTTGGAGAGAGGCTTGCGGTAGGTGCCTAAGCCACATTCCCAAGTTCCGAGGAAACGGTAGCTGATTTCGTCGGTCGGATGACCACCTACACCTAAATGGAAAGCCGTGAAGCGGTTGTTTGCGAAACGTACTTCTCCGTTGTCGTTATAGAGCGGTGCATAGTAGAGTGGGGAGCCTATGGCCTCGCCCCAATGCTCCCAGCCGGGATAAATTGAGTGGTTGTAGAAGTCGTCGTTGCCGCCCACATGGTCCGAACGTCCTTTGTTGTGGTCGTGATACACCGGACCGCTCTGATACTTCGTATATAGATATTCAATCACGAGGTTGCGGAACCACGTACCATTTTTGCGCTCGAATTCAAAACCGAGCATCATGTCCTTGAAGTCATAGGCAAAGTATTTACGCTTTTTGTGCGTGTTCCAACTGTCTCCTTTCCCGTAGCCGTCGTAGTCAACGCCGAACATACCCGACTGATCCTCAAAATATTTCTCGAAATATAATGCCCAGTGCCAATTCGGCTTGTCGTAGTTCACACGTAGCAGATAGCTGCCTAAGTTGTTGCCTTCGGTGTTCTCAAAAGCCGTACCGGCTTCGTTCACCTCGCTGCCCCCGGGGATGAAGGCATGCCAGAATGCGGAGAAATTCTTGCGGCTGTCGATTTTCATCTGTTCGCCGTTGTTCAGGCGGGTGTAGGTGGTGCCACCAAACTGACAGGCCATCTGAAGACCTGCCTCCAGCGACAACGGGTAGTCGTAGTCGTCGTGTTTGATGCGCAGATAGCCAGCCTTACTGTGATACAGCGCGTTATCCGTGTAGCGGCTCTGCTTATGCGTGAAATCGTGCTGCCAGTTCTTGTCTGTCATCATGCCGTAGGCGATGTGTCCTTTAAACTGCAGCCACCCTTTCGTGTAGGGAACCACCCAGTAGTCAGGCAGCGACAGTCGGATTTCAGGAATGGGACGTGCATTGACTCCCAACGTCTGCCCTCCGCTGCTGAAGCGGGCGTCTTTCAGCTCCAACGGCTGCTCTTTCGCACCGACCGTCAGCAAACCTTTTTTCCATGCCACGTCAACATACAGCTGCTGGACAATCAGCGTCGAGCTGTGGTTGGCAGCCAAGGCAAGGTCGGCCCCGTAGCCGTAACGCCATTTATACAGACTGTCGGCACTGTAAGGACGGAACAGTCCGCCACGGAGATAACCCGAGTTGGTCTCACCCGATGCGATGCCGTAACGGTTGGAATGAAGCCACACAGCCGTGTGGTCGCCAGCACCGAACGTGCCGCTCAACGTGGCATTATAGCTGATGTCGCTCACCAGACGGCTGCCGACACTGTCGCCGGCAACCTGTCCGTAGCTGCTCATGGCTGACAGTAAAAAAAGAGATAGAATTCCAATTTTCCTCATAGCTCAACGTCTGTTTAGTGGTTCTTTGTAGATGCCCCGTAAGGCATCTTGCGTTTGTTATTTCCGCTTACTGGTAGAGACGCGCTGTAGTGCGTCTTGTGACTTTTTCAATTAGCAAAAAACCTTTCATCCATTTTACCCTCGCTTGAAACCGACAATTCTCTTGTCTTCTCGTCTTCTTGTCTTCTCAAAAATAAAAAAAAACAGTTCGCAAAAAAAACGTAAATAAATCTCATCTTCGTCCATATCCGTAATCCGTCATATTTTGATGTACATCGGGTATCCAGTGAAGCTGATAATCTGTCTCCGATGAATACACGATGCCAATGGCATCGATATGGATGTCGTAGGTGTGCCCGTAGTACCGCTTATATTGAAGGGCTGCACGTCCGACATGGCGGATTTTCTCCATGTTCACTGCTTTCAGCGGGTCAAGGAATGTGGTCGTGCGTGTTTTCACCTCCACGAAATGGAGCGCATTGTCCTTGAAGGCGACGATATCGATTTCGCAGCCTCCTTTTAACCGCCAGTTGCGGTGAAGCAGGCGGTAGCCCGACTTCACCAGATAATTGGCAGCTAATTCTTCGCCTATCGCTCCTAATTCCTTGTTTGTCATATAGAGGGAGGTTGGGGGATGTGTTCCGAACTTTCCGGAATATCCGAACTTTCCGGACCGGAAAAAAACTAAATCCTTACTTCGCAAAGCTGATGGCGCGAGTCTCGCGTATAACCGTAATCTTCACCTGTCCCGGATAAGTCATTTCGTCCTGGATCTTCTTGGCGATTTCGGTGCTGAGCGTCTCTGTCTCTGCGTCGCTGATCTTGTCAGCGCCCACAATCACGCGGAGCTCACGGCCTGCCTGTATGGCATAGGTCTTCGTCACGCCCGGATACGACATGGCAAGCTGCTCCAGGTCGTTCAGACGCTTGATGTATGCCTCTACGATTTCACGGCGTGCGCCAGGGCGTGCACCGCTGATGGCGTCGCATACCTGCACAATCGGAGCCAGCAACGTGGTCATCTCCGTCTCGTCGTGGTGAGCTGCTATCGCGTTCACGATCTCAGCCTTCTCTTTGTATTTCTCTGCCAGCTTGGCACCATAGGTTGCGTGTGGCATCTCCGGCTCCTCATCTGGCACCTTGCCTATATCATGCAGCAGTCCGGCACGGCGGGCTTTCTTCGGGTTCAGACCAAGCTCTGAAGCCATCACTGCACAGAGGTTGGCTGTCTCGCGGGAGTGCTGGAGCAGGTTCTGACCGTAGGAAGAACGGTATTTCATCTTACCAATCATGCGGATAAGCTCCGGATGCAGGCCGTGGATTCCCAGGTCGATGGCGGTGCGCTTACCGGTTTCGATAATCTCTTCCTCCACTTGCTTCTTCACTTTCGCTACCACCTCCTCGATGCGTGCGGGGTGGATGCGGCCGTCGGCCACCAGCTGATGGAGTGCCAGACGGCATATCTCACGGCGGACCGGGTCGAACGCGGAAATCACGATGGCCTCAGGCGTGTCGTCCACCACGATCTCAACACCAGTGGCAGCCTCCAGCGCTCGGATATTACGGCCCTCACGGCCAATCACGCGCCCTTTCACCTCATCGGAGTCGATGTGGAACACCGACACGGAATTCTCGATTGCTGTCTCGGTGGCAACACGCTGTATGCTCTGAATCACGATGCGTTTCGCTTCTTTTGTCGCAGTCATTTTGGCATCGTCGACGATTTCGTTGATATACTGCATCGCATTGGTGCGTGCCTCGTCTTTCATGCTCTCAACAAGCTGGTTCTTTGCTTCCTCGGCAGTCAGACCACTGATGGTCTCCAACTTTGTGCGCTGCTGGGCAATCATCTTGTCAAGCTCGCTTTTTTTCGAGTTGTAGCTGGCAATCTGCTTGTCTAAATTCGATTTCAACGAGTCGGTCTCAGCTTTTTTCTTCTGCAAATCCTCATGGCGCTGGGTCAGCGACAGCTCACGCTGCTTCAGCTTGTTCTCTGCCTGCTGAAGACGCTGTGTACGCTGAGCAACCTCTTTTTCCAACTCTGATTTCTTGTTCAGGAACTTCTCCTTAACCTCAAGCAACTTGTCTTTTTTTATGTTTTCGGCTTTGGCTTCTGCTGCTTTCACCATTTCTTGGTATTTCTGCTTAATCACATACCTGAAAAGGATATAGCCCAGGGCAAAACCGGCTACTAAACAAATCAATGAGATAACAATTGTTAATGCATCCATTTTTTATTCAAATTAGTTATTAATAATTTAAGTGTTATAAAAAACGCACAATAACTACATCCATTTGCATGAATGTGTTAAAGTGCGTGAATAATTCGTGACAAAAAGAAGCGACGGAGGAGGAAGCATTATTGCTTCAGCGCCTCACGGATAGCATCGCTCAGCTCGGCAATCGACTTCTTGTAGGGCTCTACGCTCGACTTGTTGGAGATGCTGACACCTTTCGTGGCAAGCTCCAGCATCACTATTGCGGCATAGTATTTCTCTGATGGAACATTCGGGTATTTCTGACGGGCATTCAGCATACGGTCGTTGATGTAGGCTGCGGCGTCGCGGTAACGCTTCTCTTCGTCCGCGCTGCTCACTGTCATGCGCAACACCACATCATCTATGCGGATTCGTATGTTCTGCTTCTGTTCCATAGGAAAATATGGCTTTAAGGGGATAAGTGACTGTCAACAGGTTATTTCGTTGGCTCATCATCAGAGAACAAAGGGAGCATGCCAAAGTCTGCCCACAAGTCCCGCTCTTTGGCTTCCGGCTCAGGCTCGTTTTCGAGTTCCAACAGCAACGATTCAGACTTAGAATCACCTTTGTGAGTCTTTGAAGACTCTTTGGATGGAGATGTCTTTTCCTTTGGAGTAACAGTACTCTCTTCCTGCAGTTGTTGCTCATCTTCTAAGGGTTCTGCGGCATCGCCTGCTGTTGTTTTCTTGTCGTCCGATGGAGCCGCATCGGGAGTTCCTGTGATGGTCTCTGCTTTTGAGGGTCCCGCATCAACGTCCGGTGATTCCGGCTCATCTGTCAGGGAATCTGTATCATCCTCCGGTGTCTCATTGTCTTTTGCTGAAATATCCGAAGAGATATCTGATTCGGAATCATCAATGTCGGATGTGTCTTTTTCTGACTCCTGTGAACCGGCAGAAGACTGGCCTGATGGCTGGGAAACCTCTGCGGCGTCTGTTGCAGACTCTTTTTCGGACGCTGTCCCATTCGAGGACTCAACTGCCGCCACCTCCTGGCTTGACTCCGGAGTCAAATCAATCTCTATCTCAGCATCCAGGTCGGATACAGCAGAAGTGGCAGACACACCATCTGAAGGCGACAGGGCGGTTTCTTGCTCTCTTTCTGATGAGGCTGACTCCGAAGAGTCGCCTATATCACCCATTTCGGCACTTAGTAGCCTAATGCATTTGTTTACTTCACGCACTAAGCGCGTTATGCGAAGCTTGGCTGTACGGATATCACCGTCGCTAACCTCTAGCATACGCGCTGTTTTCAGGTTGGAATAGGCACGCTCGTAGGAACGTATAGATGTTTGCAGACGCACAATCTCCTCATCTTTCGAAGACAGGAGAACACGAAGTGCCTGCAGTTCCTGCTGTTGCTGCTTATAGCCGTCAAGAAGCTGTCTGACTTCGCTTTCAAACGAACGCAATTGATTCAAGTCTGAACGGTCCATCGAACGCGTGTCTGATTCCTATTTTTTGTTCATCATCTCCTTAGCCTTAGCCATATTCTCTTTCGACGGCTTTTCACGCTTAGCGAGAATGATGAAATTATATACATACTCAACGGTCCAGGGCTCGGAGAATGCCAGCGTCTGCTGATAGCGGCGGACCGAATAAACTGATTTACGCTGCGCTTCGTCTTTCCAGTTCTCTTTCGTGAAGATGTCGTGAACGGTGCTTGTCACCATTGTCTTCATCGCTTTCTTCAAAAATGAGGGAATACGGAAACGCCATTTCAACATTGTGCCTACCAGCATCACCAGCTCCTGGGAATACCCCTGGAACATAATCATGTAGTTCTGCACGTCTTGTAGCTTTTTGCAGCGTTTTTTCACACTGCTGTCTATCTCTTTGAAGAAGGAGTCGTCTATTTTATATAAGTCCTGCATCAGCTTCTGGCATGCTTTCTTCTCGCCTACGCCAATTTTGTTGTTCACAGTCGGCACTTTCAGGCTGCGCTTGAAAGCGAGCAGGTCGGGAAGCTGTCCAAGGCTCAGACCGCCCACCTGAGCGGCTATCGTGCTCTGGAAATAGACACGGATAAGCGTCATGAAATCCTCCATGCCGCCAACGTTCTCCTTTTTCTTCTTTCCGAATAATCTTGAAAAAAATCCCATTTTAAATGTTTATGATTTGGATATCTATGCAAAGTTAAGCATTTTTGCTGAATTTGCCAAACAAAGTTTAAAGTTTAAAGTGTAAAGTTTAAAGTTTAAAGTGTAAAGTGGAGTGATGAGTTTGGAGTGTTGAAAGACGATTTTTCAGTTTTGGCTACCTGCACTTTTCATTTTCCGCTACTCATTTTCCACTTAGAAGTCAAAGTAAATGAACGGCTGCACATCGGCGGTCTTCATCTGAATCACGATGAAAATCACGATGACCAGCAGCATGGCCTGACCAACAAGCGGCATTCGGGTGATGCCGGCGGTCACCTTGTCGTTCACCTTGCTTGGGAGCAGGTGCGTGATAAAACCAAGCAATACCAACACAGCCACAACCCAGTATCCGACCACCCACTGAGTGAACACCTGAGGTGAGAAGTTGCCGAAAATCTGTGTCAGCATCATCGTGCCTCCCTCAAAGGTTGTGGAACGGAAATAAATCAATGAGAACATGAATATGTGGAAGGTGAGGAGCATGCGGATAAGTCCTGTCATGCCTCCTTTACGGTTCATGAGATGGTAATTGGGGTTACGTTTCTTACGCCAGTCCATATAGAGTTTCTCAACCACAAGCATCAGGCCCTGGAACACCCCCCATAGCAGGAAGTTGAAGCCCGCACCATGCCAGAAGCCGCCGACTACCATCACCATACCAACGTTGAAACACTGACGTACCAGGCCATGACGGTTGCCGCCAAGAGAAATGTAAACGTAGTCGCGCAGCCAGAACGACAGGCTGATATGCCAGCGGCGCCAGAATTCCGTCACACTCTGCGACTTGTAAGGAGCGTCGAAGTTCTTGGGGAACGTGAAGCCCAGCATCAGCGCGATACCGATTGCCATGTCGGAATAACCGGAGAAGTCGCAGTACAGCTGAATACAGTAGGCGTAAAGACCCAACAGGTTCTCAACACCGGAATAAAGGTCGGGCTGCTCAAACACACGGTCCACGAAGTTCACGCTGATATAATCGGCAATGACTGCTTTCTTCAGCAGACCAGCCATAATCAGGAACATGGCTCTGCCGAACATCTGCTTTGAAACGAACAAAGGCTTACGAATCTGTGGGATGAAGTCTTTTGCCCGGACGATAGGACCTGCCACCAACTGAGGGAAGAACGACACGAAAAACGCATAGTCAAGGAAATTCGTCAGAGGCTTCATCTTGCCGCGGTAAGTGTCGAACGTGTAACTCAACGACTGGAACGTGAAGAACGACACGCCCACAGGAAGTATGATGTCGAGCATGTCCCAATGGCCGCCTGTGATGTCGGCCCAGCATTGTCCGAAGAAGTTGGTGTATTTGAAATAGACCAGTATGCCTAAATCCACACAAAGGCTCAGGCCCAGCAGCACACGGTTCATGGGCAGCTTTCGTTTGCGGATTTGTTCCTCTGTCGTCAGGCCGGCACGGACATTGTTCCTGTAGATAAGATAGGCAAGGATAAAGTCGGTCAGCGACACAATCAGCAGCAGGTAGAAATAAAAGCCGCTGCTCTTATAGTAAAAATAATAAGAGAACAAAGTCACAAACAACAGACGCAACGTTGTGGTCTTATTCTTCCCTAACAGATTGTATATAAGTGTAAAACCGAGAAACAGAAACAGGAATATGCCTGTTGAGAATATCATCGGGTTCTTCGGATCGTAGGTTAACTGATCCAATACGGATTGCCAGTTGATGTCAAACATATATCTTATGGGTAATATCAAAAAAAACTAAAACTAACAACTAAAAGCTACAGACTAACAACTTACTTCCCATGCCGTTTGTCGTAATTCATCTTGCCGTTCTCCAGCACGTCGAAGAAGAGTTTGGCGATATGCTCACCGCCTTTGAAATTCAGGTGGGTGAAGTCCTTGGCAGCCATTCCCTGCTTCTGGAGTGAGGCTATGGCACCGTCACCGCCCAGCGCGTCGCGCAGATTCCAGAACGCCACCTTGTTGTCGCTCGCCATCTTGCGCTGATAGCCGATAAGGCTCACCACGCCGGCAAGGGTGTGGTAGTTGCCGTCGCCGCCACGTTTAGCACGGTCGCTTGCACCGAACACCAGGAAGCTGCACTCGGGAAGGTGAGTCTGCATCTGCTGAATCACATTGTTGAACTTGTCGGTGTAGGCGCTGTAGTCTTTGCGCTTCTCTGAAGCCACGTTCAGACCGAACTCATAGATGATAAGGTCGTAAGGACGGTATTTGGCAATTGCGTTCAGGAAATTCGACGGTATTTTCTCCAGATTCAGACCGGGGCTGCCGCGAAGGCTGTAGTTGTCGACGCAGATGCCAGTCTTGCTGTCGAGCGTCATGCCATAAACAATACCGCTGCCGGATGCATGAAGTGAGGCTTTCGTGATGCTGTCGCCATGGGTCACGAAGTTTTGAATACCAATCTGCTCGTGGGTGTTGACTGTCTGGCTCTGACTGTCGTTCAACGTTAGGGAGAGGGTCAGCGGACTGGTGTTGTCAAACCATATGCCCACCTCGTCAACGTATGACAATGTCTCGGGGTAGTTTTGTGTCTGACAAGTCAACGTGAAACTGGCGTTTGAGCCAGGGATGAAATAGCTGCTAGCCATGCTCTGGCTGGCTGTGTTGAAACCGCGCTTGTCGGTGGCGTGGTGTTTCTCCCAGCCACTGTTGGAGTTATTGATGGTGTTGCGGAATTTCTCGCTCACGCACGACACCTCAACCCATCCGGGGCCTCTGCCGCCGTATTTGCTCTGAAGCAGATGACGGAGAGAGGATGTCAGGATATCGCCCTCGATGTAGGAGTCTCCGAACACAGCAATACGCACCTGGCGGTTGCTTGCCTCGTCAAGCGCACGGTAGAACTTGTCCATCTCGCGGTGGACGCCTGTACTGTCGCCGAAGTCCTCGATTGCCACCATGCCGTCGGGGATGCTGTCCTTATAGTCGAGTTTCACCACCTCGGGTTCAGGACCTGCAATCAGCATCGAGTCAACAAATCCCTGCACACTGTCGATATACAACTCTGCAAGCACGTTGCCGGAACTGTCTTTCTCAAGAATGTCGCCTAATACGTCCACACGTCGCATGGTCTTGTCAAACAATGTGATACGGGGGAGAAAAAACAAAAGAAGTAACAAAAATATAACAACGAGGGTAATATAGAAAGACCTTCGAATGTGATTCTTTTTTGAAGCCATTATGTCTGTGCGGAATGAATCTCTTACCTTAAAAAAACAAATAAATTACTTATTTTCAATAATTTTTTGCAAAGTTACGAATAAGCGAGCACAAAAGCAAATAAAAAGGAGTTTTAATTAAATTTTGTTGAGTGAAAGTAATTTCGGCGAAGCCAAAGTTACGAATAAGCGAGCACAAAAGCAAATAAAACGGAGTTTTAATTAGATTTTGTCGAGCGAAAGTAACTTCGGCGAAGCCAAAGTTACGAAAAACTGACAACAGTGCAAAACAAATACACTTTGTTTTGCACTGTTGTCACATTATTGTTATTGTTTAAACCCACAATTTTATCTGTCTGATATCACACCCTTCTAAGATTTTTCCATTAATATCAGAAATAATATGATAATTGGATTAGTAAATGGTAAATTCTGTCCAAAAAAAATAGCAATTATATATCTTTAAATCGTATATGCTTTTGTGTTTATTCGCCATGCAGTGCCTCAAACAGCAAATCGATGGCAGCCTGTGCATCCAGAGTGCTTTCGTAGAGACTGACGAACTTTGAGCCGATGATGGCGCCGGAGGCGTTCTGGAATGCCGCCTCAAGTGTGGGCTTGTTTGAGATGCCGAAACCTATCATACGCGGATTATGCAGTCCCATCGAGTTGATACGTTCAAAATACGCTTGTTTGGCTGCATTGAACGACTTCTGTGCCCCTGTGGTGGAGGCGGAGGATACCATGTAGATGAAACCGTCTGTATGCTCGTCGATAAAACGGATGCGCTCTTCGCTCGTCTCTGGTGTTATCAGCATGATGATGCGGAGACCGTATCTGTCCGCAACGGGCTTGAAATCATCTAGATAGTCTTTGAATGGAAGGTCGGGGATGATCACCCCGTCAATTCCCACTGCCACACAACGTTCACAGAAGGCTTCAAATCCGAATTGCATAATCGGGTTCAGATAGCCCATCAGTATCAGCGGGATATCCACGTTCTTACGGATATCTTCCAGCTGACTGAAGAGCAGACGTAGCGACATCCCGTTACGCAGTGCCTTGCTTGAGGCGTTCTGAATCACCACGCCGTCGGCCATCGGGTCGGAGAAAGGTATGCCGATTTCAATCATGTCTATGCCGTTCTTGGCTAATGTCTCTATCGTCTCAACTGTCCCCTCTAACGTGGGATGACCGGCACAGAAGTAAATCGACAGTATCTGCTGCCGTTTCTCGATAAATAATTTGTTAATTCTGTTCATGATGTTCGTATGTTATTGATTAATTGTTTTAGTAGCTCAACCGATTTCATGGCTGGAGCAATTTCGAATCGGGAATTTAAGTCGATACCTTCGAATCGGGGATGCTGCAGTTCCATCAGCCGTGATGCGTCGTCTGGCCCGATGCCGCCTGTCAGGATAAACGGCTTTTCTCCACGGTAAATATCGAGCAAAGACCAGTCGAACTGCCTGCCGCTCCCGCCATATTCCCGGCATGGACTTTCAAAGAGAAAATAATCAACGTAGGGCATAAAGGCTTCTGTGGCTGAGAAGGCTTTGCCGTCTGATATGCTCAACATCTTGATTATCTGAATGTCAGAGGAGAGTATTTTGCGTAAGTCGGAGCAAAAGCCTGCATTTTCAATGCCGTGAAGCTGCACCAGGTCCAACCCGAATTCATCGCATTTTTCTAAGATCTCGGCCACCGTGCTGTTCACAAACACACCCACACGCTTGCACAGGGTGGGAAGATAGACTGGCTTAGTGCTGACATAACGGCCCGACTTCTCATAAAAGATGAATCCCATCCAGTCAACGCCCAATGCCTCCACCTCGCGGATATTCTCAGCGTCCCGCATCCCGCATACTTTGATTGTCATCGGTTAATTCTGCGTAATATATTTTTTGTTTTGAAAAACCTATAATATCCTATTACCACCAATAATTTCCTATAATATCTTATAATTTCCTATAATCTCCTATATTATCTTATAATCTCCTAAAATCTCTTATCATCTCATAGTCTTATCTAACCCACCACTTTTTCAATAAACTTTCCAAGCGCCTCACCTGGTTCATCACACCTCATGAATGTCTCGCCAATCAGAAATCCTCTGAATCCGGCTTCACGCAGCTCACGCACGGTCTGCGGTTGGCTGATACCGCTCTCCGAAACCAGCACATAATCTTTCGGCAGCATCGACGCCAGGCGGAACGACGTGGCTACATCTGTGTGGAACGTACCTAAATGACGGTTGTTCACCCCGACCATATCGATATTTTCACCCACATAGTCTAATTCCGATTCTGAATGGATTTCAAGCAGTGTCTCAAGGCCCAGTTCATGGGCAAGACGCGCAAATCGTCGGCATTCATCCTGTGTCAGGTCGCTGGCTATCAGCAACACGGCATCCGCACCTGTCAACCGCGCCTCAAACAGCTGATATTCATCAATAATAAAATCCTTACGCAATATCGGGGTGTCTGCCACTAATCCTCTTGCAGTTTCCAAAAACTGCTGACATCCACCGAAATAGTGCTCGTCGGTCAGAATCGACAATCCGCTTGCGCCATGAAGCGAGTAGGAGAGGGGAATCTCCTCGGCCTTACCGCTTTCTTTTATCCATCCTTTCGACGGAGAACGTCGTTTGAACTCGGCGATAATGCCCGACAGTGATGCGCTCAGCCGCTTTGACAGCGAAATCACCGCATGCCGCCCGTCGGCAATATACTGCTCCGCTTCTTTGCTGATGCTGCTCAGTGGACGCAGTTGCTTGCTCCGTTCCACTTCCACACGCTTATGAGCCACAATCTCTTCTAATATATCCTTCATCTTATTCCTAATGTTTAGGTTATTTCTTTAATCATAACGTTTAAATGCTTGACCCTATAAAATCCTATGAAATCCTATCTAAAATAAAATGTCCAATTTCCAGAATAAACAGTAAATCTGAAAAAACGTAAATTATGAGTTGATTTCCACAAACTTTTTGAATGCACTCAACGCACGTCCGCTGTCAAGCGATTCACGTGCCTCCTCTATCGACTCATCTATGCTCTTGTTATAGTCCATCACACTGATGCCGCAGGCTGCGTTCGCCAGAATCACGTTTTTCTGTGCTTCGCTACATGTGCCTTCAAGCACACTGTCGAACACCCGCATCGCCTCAGATGCTGTGTTGCCACCATAGATGTCGGCTGGCTTCACGTAGTTGAGGCCGAGATCTTTGGGTGTATATACTTTCTCAAACACATTCGTAGAGAATTTGAATCCGCTTGTCAGGGAAATTTCGTCGTAGCCGTCGTAGCTCGTCACCACACCGAAGTTGTCACCGATTTTCTGGTGGATGTTTGTGTACAGACGAAGCTGGCTCTGATTGGCTGTACCGTGAAGAGAGTTTTTCGGACGGCAAGGATTCACAAGCGGACCGAGCAGGTTGAAACAGGTGGGCACCTGCATGGCTTTGCGGGTGGGACCCACGAATTTCATCCCGTAGGCGAACAAGGGGGCATGCAGATAGCAGATGCCTGCCTCGTCGAGCGAACGCCGTAGCGTGTCTGTGTCGGATGTGAATTTCACACCATGGCCCTCAAGCACGTTGCTCGCACCGCTCACCGATGTGCTCGCGCCGTTACCGTGCTTGGTCACTTTATAGCCAGCCCCGGCAATCACGAATGCCGAGCACGTGGATATGTTGAAAGTGTTTTTGCAGTCACCGCCTGTGCCTACGATGTCCAGCGTGTCATAGTCGTCCAAGTCAACCGACTTGCCTGTTTCCAACAACGCATCGCGGAACCCCAGCAGTTCATCCACGCTCACACCGTGCATCTGGATGCCCATCAGCAGGGAGGCTATCTGCTCTGCCTTGTACTTCTCTTGGGTGATTCCTATCATGATGTCGTGGGTCTCCTCACGAGTCAGTTCTTTTCCCTCTACCAGTTTCTCTAAATAATTTTTCATTGTTTTGTTGTGATTGTTAATTGTTAAATTTTTGATTCTTCATTTCTCATTCTTCATTGGCTTCGCCGAATCAACTCATTCTCGGCATAGTAAAAAACAAGTTTTTCCTTTGCTCTCGCTTAATCGTTGATTTCTTCATTCTTCATCCAGTTTTCCATTATCCGCTTCCCGTCGGGGGTCAGCACACTCTCTGGATGGAACTGAATGCCACGGATGTCATACTCCCTGTGACGCATCGACATGATATATCCCTCTTCGCTCAGGCACGTTACTTCTAAGCAGGAGGGCAGACCCTCATGGCTGACCACCCATGAGTGATAACGCCCAACCTCAATGGTCTGCGAAAGACCCTCAAACAGATAGTCTTGTTCCGTCACGATGGCCGGAGTGCAGACACCGTGAAACACCTCGCTGAGATTCACAAGGCTGCCGCCGAACGCCTCGCCAATGGCCTGATGGCCCAGACACACGCCTAATATCGGCTTTTTGCCGGCGTAAGTGCGGATTACATCGAGCAGCAGACCTGCCTCACTCGGGATGCCAGGACCGGGCGACAGAATGATCTTGTCAAATGCCTCAAGAGCCTCCAGTTCAAACTGGTCGTTACGGTACACTGTCACATCGCCACCTAATTCTTTCACTAAATGCGACAGATTATATGTGAAACTGTCATAATTGTCTATAATAACTATCTTCATAATATAATTCAATAGTTTGATATAATCCTTTAAATCGTAAATTCTTAAATTCTAAAGCGTTTCAGCTTGCACAATGGCTTTTCTGAGCGCACCCAGCTTGTTGTTCACTTCCTGCAGTTCGTATTCCTCGTCGCTTTTCGCCACAATACCGCCGCCGGCCTGAAACCACAGCTCATTGTTACGGCTTACAAAAGTGCGTATTGTGATAGCCTGATTCAGACTCCCGTTCATCCCGATGAAACCGATGCAGCCACCGTAGGCACCGCGGTTGTGGGGCTCGTAGGCTGAAATCAGCTGCATCGCCCGTACTTTCGGAGCTCCCGACAGCGTGCCGGCGGGGAAGGTGTCGATAAAGGCTTTCACAGGGTCTGCGCCATCGTCCAGCTCTCCGCTCACACGGCTCACCAAATGTATCACATGCGAATAATACTGCATGTCCTTATAAAAATCCACTTTCACGTCGTGACAGTTGCGGCTCAGGTCGTTACGGGCTAAATCCACCAGCATCACGTGCTCTGCGTTCTCTTTGGGGTCGTTCTTCAGATAGAGTGCGTTCTTGCGGTCTTCCTCAGGATTCCCTGTCCTTCGCGTTGTGCCGGCGATAGGGTCGATATATGCCTTACGTCCCTCTATCCGGCAGTGGGTCTCGGGCGACGAGCCGAAGATGCGGTAGCCTCCGAAGTCGAAATAGAAGAGGTAGGGCGATGGGTTGATGCTGCGCAGGGCGCGGTAAAGCTTGAAATCGTCACCCTCGTAGCGCTGGATGAAACGTCGCGACAGCACTATCTGAAACACGTCGCCGCGCAGGCAGTGGCTGATTCCCTTGCGGATATTCGCCTTATGTTCCTCGTCGGTCAGCGTGGAGCGGCAGTCGCCTATGGGATGAAACTCGTAAGCATGGGCGCGTCGGTTCATGATGTCGCTCTCTAACACATCCAAGTCGTCCTCCTCACCTTCACTCAGCAACTCGATGATGATGAGTTCGTTGCGGAAATGGTCGAACACGATGATGTCTTTGTATAAAATGTATATCAGGTCGGGGGCGTCGTTCTCCTCCCGTGTCTCGTCTTTCACCTCGATATCTTCGAAATAACGTACTGCGTTGAACGACGTGAATCCGTAAAGTCCGCAGTAGTTGGCGTAATCACCACTTATCTCAAGCGAATGGATAAAGTCGTTGATAACCTGTGCAGACTGATAATCCCGGCTCACGGGGCGCTCTTGAATCTTCCCGTCGGGGAATTCGCTGATGGCCATTCCATGTGAGATTCTCACGCTTCCTATCGGATGCAGACCGATAAACGATTTGGAGTTCTCACCGCCATGATAGTCGGAGCTCTCCATCAACGCCGACTGGGGATAATCATCACGCACTTTCATATAGGCACTCACTGGGGTGACCATATCGCCAAGCACTTTCTTGCTTGCGGTCCTGTATTTGTAGGTTGATTCCATTAATGTGGGTTGTTTTTTATGTTTTTTCTAGGTTTCCTAGGCATTTCTAGGCAATCCTAGGCTTTCTGGGCAATCCTAGGCTTTCTAGGTATTTCTGGGTTTTCTGGGCTTTCTGGGCTTTTCTGATAAATTCTTCCTTTAGCCGTTAAAATATTTCAAATAGGTAATCATGTCTTTATCTCCTCTGCCACTTACGGTCAGCACAACCACATCATCGGGGTTGAATTTCATCTTGGGAAGCGCTCCCAGGGCATGGGCTGATTCCAGGGCGGGGATAATACCCTCTGTGCGTGTCAGTTCCAATGCTGCGGCAAGTGCTTCGTCGTCGTTCACTGCCAGCACCTGGGCACGCCCGCTCTCATACAGATGGCAATGGATAGGGCCAGTCCCGGGATAGTCCAGGCCGGCGGAGATGCTGTAAGGCTCAACGATCTGACCGTCGTCGGTCTGCATCAGCTTGATACGTGAGCCGTGAAGGATGCCGGTGCTGCCGATTTCCATCGATGCGGCGGTCATGTCAGTGTCGATGCCTTTCCCGCCAGCTTCTGCCAGCACGACCTTCACCTTTTCGTTGTCTAAGTAATGATAGATGGTGCCGGCTGCATTCGACCCTCCGCCCACGCAGGCTATCAGATAGTCGGGATAATCGCGGCCGGTCTTCTCCTCAAGCTGCCATTTCAGCTCTTCCGATATCACACTCTGTAGACGGGCGACGAGGTCAGGGTAGGGGTGCGGACCGACGGTCGAGCCGATGATGTAAAACGTGTCGGAGGGATGGCAGCACCAGTCGCGGATAGCTTCGTTTGTTGCGTCTTTTAATGTCTTGTTGCCCGAATGGACAGGACATACCTCCGCACCTAACATCTTCATACGTTCCACATTCGGACGCTGACGTTCCACGTCGGTGGCACCCATATACACCGTGCAGGGCATGTCCATCAGCGCACAGGCTGTGGCGGTAGCCACTCCATGCTGACCGGCGCCTGTCTCTGCGATGATGCGGGTCTTGCCCATCTTCTTGGCTATCAGTATCTGACCCAGCGAGTTGTTGATTTTATGGGCGCCGGTATGGTTCAAATCCTCACGCTTCAGATACAGACGGCAACCGTAACGCTCGCTCATACGCCGGGCGAAATAAAGCGGTGACGGACGGCCTACATAATCCCGCAGGAGGGTGTGAAACTCCTGCTTGAATTCATCACTCTCGATAATCGGAAGATAGGCTTCCTTTAAATCTTCAACGGTCTTATACAGAATTTCGGGAACATAACTGCCTCCGTAATTCCCGTAGAAGCCGTTGGCATCTACTTGGTAGTTCATATTGTAAAGAAATTTGTGATTCGGGAAAAATATACAACGGAGCCTGACGTAAGTTACGACAGGCTCCGTTGCAAATAATTCTCTCTCTCTAATCTATAATCTATAGTGTCTGGCAATTATTATACGGCAGCAACAATCGGCTTACGACTTTTGGGGTCTTAAGCTTTGCCATCGCCAATATTTATTGCTCTTTGATTGCATTTTCTCTAAATTTTCCGCAAATTAACAACAAATTTCTTTATATTCCAACTTTTTGCTTACTTTTTTTTATTATATACGCAATATTCACTTTTTATGCAATATTTGCGGAGAATCAATATGCTTTTGCTATCAGCACGCGGAATTTTGCCTCCTTGCCGCTTACCATGTCGATGCCGGGCTTCTGCTCCACGCCGAACGGGACGCAGCGGATGGTGGCCTGCGTGTCTTCCTTGATTTTCGCTTCTGTCTCAGCTGTGCCGTCCCAAGGGCAGAGGAAGAAGCCGCCGTCCTTCACTCTCTCTTTGAACTCATCATAGTTCTCACATTCATAGATATGGCTGTCGCGGAAAGCAACGGCTTTCTTGTAGATGTTCTCCTGGATATCATCGAGCAGCTGCTTCACATAAGCTTCGATACCTTCGAGGCTCACTGTCTCTTTCTCAAGCGTGTCGCGACGCATCACCTCAACTGTGCCATTCTCCAGGTCGCGTGCGCCGATAACCAGCCGCACGGGGATACCTTTCAGTTCGTAGTCGGCAAACTTGAAGCCAGGCCGTTTGTTGTCGGCATTGTCGTATTTCACGCTGATGCCCATCGACTTCAGGTTGGAGGCAATCTCACCTGCCTTGGCGTTCAGCGCCTCAAGCTGCTCGCCGGTCTTCCAGATGGGCACAATCACCACCTGCAGCGGAGCGAGCGCCGGAGGGAGCACCAGGCCGTTGTCGTCGGAGTGGGTCATAATCAACGCGCCCATCAGACGGGTGCTCACACCCCACGATGTGGCCCATGCGTATTCAGGCTTGTTGTCTTTGTTCAGGAACTGCACATCGAACGCCTTGCCGAAGTTCTGACCGAGGAAATGGGAGGTGCCGCTCTGAAGGGCCTTGCCGTCCTGCATCATCGCTTCTATGGTGTAGGTGTCCAGAGCACCTGCGAATCGCTCTGTCTCGCTCTTCACTCCCTGAACCACAGGCACAGCCATGTATTTCTCTGCAAATTCAGCATATATCTTGAGCATCAGTTTGGCGCGGTCCTCTGCCTCTTCTTTCGTGGCATGGGCGGTATGGCCCTCCTGCCAGAGAAACTCTGAGGTGCGGAGGAACAGGCGCGTGCGCATCTCCCAACGCATCACGTTACACCACTGGTTGCACAGTATCGGGAGGTCACGGTAGGAGCGGATCCAGTTGCGGTAGGTGTTCCAGATAATCGTCTCTGAAGTTGGGCGGATAATCAGCTCCTCTTCAAGGCGGGCATTCGGGTCAACTACCACACCGTCGCCTTCGGCGTTCGTCTTCAGACGGTAGTGGGTCACCACAGCACATTCTTTTGCAAAACCTTCCACGTGCTCTGCCTCGCGGGAGAGAAACGACTTCGGAATCAGCAGCGGGAAATAGGCGTTCTGTACGCCGGTTTCCTTAAACATGCCGTCCAGGGTCTGCTGCATCTTTTCCCAGATAGCATACCCGTAAGGTTTGATAACCATGCAGCCTCGTACATCCGACTGCTCTGCCAAATCAGCCTTAACCACTAATTGATTATACCACTCAGAGTAATTCTCGCTGCGCTTCGTCAGCTCTTTCAGTTCTTTTGCCATTGTATTTCAATTTTTTTGCAAAGTTACGATTAAGCGAGCACAAAAGCAAACAAAAACGCAGTTTTTGATTTGATTTTGTCGAGCGAGAGTAACTTCGGCGTCAGCCAAAGTAGGATTAAGCGAGCACAAAAGCAAATAAAAACCGCAGTTTTTGATTTGAACATGTCGAATGTCTGTAATCCTAAGTAAATAAACTTTTCACTATTAACTATTCACTTCAATAAATTATTGACTTCAACAATTCAATAAATTCTGAAAATTCCTATTAAATATGAAAAAACCAAATGCCGAAATAAATCAAAAATATTATTAATACGTAAAAATAATAAAAATCTTGTGAATTCCTTTGTTGTGCTTTGCCAAAATAATTTAAAAAAATTTGTTTGTTTCGTTTCTTTTCTCTAATTTTGCATCATAATAAGTACATTTTATTATTAACTAAACAATTTTTAGCTTATGAAAATCTCAAAAATTGGCATTTATGCTTTATCTGTGGTATTTCTCGTTTCATCTTGTGGAACAGTACAGAATCTCAACAACACCACTAAGGGTGGAGTGATTGGCGGTACAAGTGGCGCAGCTATCGGTGCTCTTCTCGGAAACCTAACCGCTCCGAAAGGTGGTAACAAGACTTCAAGAACCCTCTTCGGCACAGCTATCGGTGCTGCGGTAGGTACTGGCGCTGGATTGCTCATCGGTAAGAAGATGGACAAGGCTAAGGCTGCTGCTCAGCAGGTGCAGAACGCAAAGGTGGAGCAGGTGACAGATGCCAACGGTTATGAGGCTGTGAAGATGACATTCGACTCTGGTATCCTCTTCGCAACTGGTAAGTCAACACTTACAGCTTCTGCTAAGACTTCCCTCAACCAGTTCGTACACAACGTGCTCATCCCTTATCCTGACGTTGACGTGGCTATCTACGGACATACCGACAACCAGGGATTCAGAGGTGTGACCGACCCGGCTGTGAATGCACAGAAGAACAGAGACCTTTCACTGCAGAGAGCTACAGAGGTGACAAGATATCTCCTCGAGAACGGTATGGCTCAGTCTCAGATTAAGTATGTCGAGGGATTAGGTCAGGATCAGCCTGTTGCTGACAACTCCACTGAGTATGGAAAGCAGCAGAACCGTCGCGTGGAGGTGTTCCTCTATCCGTCGGAGAGCATGATTAAGGCTGCTGAAGCTGGTACTCTTCAGTAATCAACTGCCAGCTCATTTTGACATAATTGCCGGAGTCCGACATCTTGCCGGACTCCGGCTTTTTTAAGTAGAGACGCCCTGCTGGGCGTCTAAAATAAAACCCTACTTTGCCCGTCCGCCAGCTTTTTCTGTCAATACTCAAAATGTCAGCAAAACAAACAAAAGACCGTTCCGCCTTCGGCAAACTGCTCCATTTCTTCGGTAAGCTGTTGAAATGGTGCATCATTCTCTTCCTGACTTCATCCATCCTTGCCGTGCTCGTCTATAAGTGGGTGCCAGTGAAATACACGCCGCTCATGTTTATCAGATATTATCAGCAGAAGAAGGACGGGAAGAAGCAGCGGATTGAGCATGAGTGGGTGCCTATCGAGGAAATCTCTTCCAATCTTCCGCTTGCCGTCTGGGCAAGCGAGGACCAGAATTTCTTCAATCATTTCGGATTCGACTTCAAGGCGATTCAGCAGGCTCAAGAAGAGGTGGAGACGGGAAAAAGGAAAAAATTAAGAGGGGCGAGCACCATCTCACAGCAGACGGCAAAAAACGTGTTTCTGTGGCCAAACTCCACATGGGTCAGAAAAGGGTTCGAGGCATATTTCACCCTCCTTATTGAGCTTTTCTGGTCGAAAGAGCGAATCATGGAGGTCTATCTCAACTCCATTGAAATGGGCGACGGCATCTATGGGGCACAGGCGGTCGCCAAATTCCATTTCAACACCGACGCCAAGCATCTCACACGTGAACAGTGCGCACTCATCGCGGCATCGCTCCCCAATCCCCTGAAATTCAACAGTGCCCGTCCGTCCCGTTATCTGTATAAGCGCCAGAGAGCCATACTCAAACAGATGCGTGCCCTCGGCAAATTCCCGGATTCCTGATGTCCTCCTTTCTTCTCGTCTTCATTTTTATTAAATGCCCAAAATAAATAGTTAATCTTAAACCCTCTCATCTTCAAAACTAAATACACTTTTCACTATTCATAAAAAAAATTCTTTATTCATCATTCTTCATTCTTCATTACATTACTAATGCTTTCCCAAATCAACGACCTCATCTGGACTTATCTGCTTATCGGTCTGCTTATTGCCTGCGGACTTTGGTTCACTTGGAAAACCAAGTTCATTCAGTTCCGAATGCTCGGAGAGATGCTGCGGCTGCTTAAGGACAGCGGCACCCGTAACAACGATACGGCATCAGATGAAACGTTGATATCAGGCAAGCCAAAGAAAAAGCACATCACTTCGTTTCAGGCGTTCGCCGTCTCCCTTGCCACACGCGTCGGAACCGGCAACATGGCGGGGGTGGCTACTGCCATTGCCATCGGCGGGCCGGGCGCCTGCTTCTGGATGTGGGTCATCGCTCTCATGGGCTCTGCCACGGCGTTTGTGGAATCCACGCTCGCACAGCTTTACAAACGGCCGGAGAAAGACTCTTTTGTGGGCGGACCGGCTTATTATATATATAAAGGTATCCACAGCAAACCGATGGCATGGCTCTTCGCTGTGCTCATCACGCTCACGTTCGGACTCTCCTACAACTCCATCCAGAGCAACACCATCTGCGATGCCATGAATCATGCCTTTGGGTGGAACAACGTGGTGGTGGGCATCGTCCTGGTAGTCTTGTCATTGCTGATTGTCTTCGGAGGAATCCAGCGCATCGCGAAGGTAAGCAGCATCCTCGTCCCGATTATGGCGGTGGGCTATCTCCTGCTAGCCCTGTTCATTGTCTTTTCTAACATCTCGGTGTTTCCCAAGGTGTTCAAGCTGATTGTGGAGAATGCGTTCGGATGGAACCAGGCTGCAGGAGGCGCTATCGGAGCAGCGATGATGAACGGTATCAAGCGCGGGCTGTTCAGCAACGAGGCAGGGGAGGGCAGTGCGCCCAACGTGGCGGCTACTGCCGATGTGTCGCATCCTGTGAAGCAGGGACTGATTCAGGCGTTGGGTGTTTTCACCGACACGCTCGTGGTATGCTCATGCACAGCGTTTATTATTCTCATCAGCGGACTGTATACCACTCCCGATTTGAACGGCATCAACCTCACGCAGGCGGCCCTACAGAGTGAGGTGGGCAATGCGGGTCCCGTTTTCGTCGCCATCGCCATCTTCCTTTTCGCTTTCAGCAGCATCATCGGCAATTATTATTACGGCGAGGCAAACATCCGCTTCATGACATCCAGCCGGTGGGTCATTACCATCTACAGGCTCTGCTCCGCCGGTGTGGTCGTGCTCTTCGGAGCTCTTGCTACCCTCGACACCGTCTGGACGCTCGGCGACATCTGCATGGCAGTGCTCACCCTCGTTAATATCATTGCCATCCTCATGCTCGGAAAATACGTCTTCCGCCTTGCCGACGACTACCGAAAACAAAGAAAACAAGGCATCAAAGACCCTGTTTTCAAAAAAGACACATTTCCCGAAATCCAGCACGAACTCGATGCATGGGAGTGAAGTTGAGAAATTCCGCTGTCACGGATTATCTGGAAAATCCGGATAATCCAAATGCACCAACACGCATTATCCTCTATTCGTTTTCTTTCTTTTGGGCGGGGACATCCATGCCCAGCGCTTTCAGCGCATCAGTATAATTCTGTATCGCTGCACGTTTCACCCACTCAATGGCTTTGTTCTCGTCGGCTTTAACGCCAACACCGAAATTATAAAACACCCCAAGGCAGTATTGTGCCTCGGCTATGCCTTTTTCTGCCGCGCGCTCCATCCATTTGAACGCTTTCTTGTAGTCTTTCTTCCGCATTTCACCATAGTAATAGGCATAGCCCAGCGCAATCATCGCCTCCACATCGCTCAGGCCGGCTGCCATATCAAAATAGTGCTCATATTTCCTTTTGTTCGCCTTCACTCCAATCCCTTCCTTATAGCATACTGCCACCTGATGGGCGCATTGGGCATCTCCTATGTCTGCACCCTTTTTCCACCAGTAGAATGCCTTCTCATAATCCTGGGTAATCTGCTTGCCGTTATAATACATATAACCCAAATTGTACATTGCGTCAACCTCTCTGTGTTCGGCGGCTTTCTCATTCCAATAGATGGCTTTCTTTCCGTCCATCTTGATGCCGTCACCAAACTGGTATTTCTGGGCCAGTGCAAGCATGTAAGGACCGGTAGTGGCGGTAAGTTCAAACAGCCGTACAGCCATCGTGTCGTCCTCCTCAACACCCAGACCGAACGCATAGCAGTTGCCTAAGTTCATCATCGCATCCCGATAGCCTTTATCCGAGGCTTTCTTCCACCAATACACCGCTTTTTTGTCGT